>Ga0268298_10000374_pt1 | contig 57651 bp, 46 predicted proteins | sample WWTPWeurt_MetaG_FD_194462 | JGI IMG/M metagenome (GOLD analysis project Ga0268298, IMG submission 194462) | Activated sludge microbial communities from WWTP in Nijmegen, Gelderland, Netherland - WWTP Weurt | ecosystem: Engineered > WWTP > Aerobic digester > Activated sludge | place... | reverse complement strand
GTTTGGTGGCATGAGTGAGACTTTTGGGTTTATGGATGCTTCACACACGACAGCTCCTTATACACCTGGTTATGGGTGTCCGGCTACAATTGAATATTATTTCAACTCCGTTTCACTTGGTCCTGATACTACCGTTTGTCAAGAAGATGGTTACGTGCTTGAACCAGGACTTGGTTACGGTTCTTATACATGGAATGGTGATAACAATAACTGGAATGTTTTCCCTGTTAGCAGTTCAGGAACATACACCGTTGAAGTAGAAGACAACATTGGATGTATTTTAACGGATGATGTTGTGGTTACCATGGAATGGTGCAGTCTTGGAAATGATGAGAATTCAGTGATGAATCTGAATGCTTATCCTGTTCCAAACAAAGGTGAATTTACACTGGATCTGGGCGCACTTTACAACCAGGTAAATATTACTATTTATGACATGCAGGGTAAACTTGTATACTCAGTTCAGGAAAATGCTGCAGCACTTATTCAGGTGAATGCTGAATTACAATCAGGCGTTTACTTAATGTCTGTTATGACTGAAGCAGGAACTGAACAAATGCAGATCAGCATTCAGAAATAATTGCTAGTTAGATTTTTTAAATCGCCGTCTCTGACATAGTTGGAGACGGCTTTTTTTTTGCAGATAATATGACCGGAACCGCACTTAATAAATTGCTCATTCTATTCTGAAAGCAAAGATTTAATTCTACCCGTTCATTGCTCAACTTCAACCAAAAAATTTGAGTTATGCGGTTATTCCCTTTGGTGTTTTGCGTAATAAGTTTTGCGTGTCAGTCTAATCATTTTAATTCTGAAAAAAAGGCAGATTTTGTTTCGCCAGGTTCTAACGTCCATCATTATGTTGTGCAGCAGGAAGAGCTTAAAGAAATGAAAACGGCAAAGTATCGTACTATTGAATACCAGGTTAAGCTGGAGTTGTTAACTCAACATCAGTTTGTTTTTCTTGAGTTTGCAAATTTAAGTGAAGAAGAATTGAATGGCTTGCCAGATATTACGTCTGAATACAGCAACATTTCTACTGCAATAAAAATTTTGGATTTGTCAAAGCACGATTATGCCAAAAAGTATGATTCTTTTTTTGACAGAACTATTACGCTTTATAAATGGAATCGTGAAAAATATCAGCCACAAATTAATAAGCTCATTTTAATTCAGGATCCTGCGGCAGAAAGACCTTATGTTGCGCTTGCATTTAATAACTTGGATCAGCAGCTCTTTTATCACGGTTTTGCAACGTCCAATAAAAAGCTAAATCCATTTCCTTACACTGAAATTGAAGAACCTGAAATTGCACAAACCGCATTGGCCTATTTTGATTCGTTGTCAGAGTATCATTATTTGAAAAATGAATGGCTGAAGGATGACGATGCTATAGTTGAAGATGAGAAAATTGTTCGGGTATTTGAATGGAAAAAAAATGATCGTTTTGTTTTTGTTCAACATGAATTTAATGGAACCTGTGATCAGCTTAATTCGAGTTATGCGGCACTTTATCATGTAACCCGTGATAATTGGATTCAGGAAAATGAAGGAGTACTCATGTATAATTTTTTAGATTTGATTGATCTGGATTCAGATGGATACCCTGAATTATTGGTTGGCTTACATGGTGCAACCGCAATCATTGAAATAAACGGATCAGGATTTCATATTAAGAAAGAAATTCAGTGGGCAGAAGCTGAATGTGGCTGCTGACTGGAGTGGGGTTAACCATTCATCAAATTGTTCTTTTTGATGAAATATGATTTTGTAATTTAGTCGCTCTAAAAACTTTTTATGAAATCAGTTCTGATCATTCTCCTTTTCATTTTTTGTTTGAGTGCTTCGGCGCAAAGTGTTCATCGTTGTTATACCCATGAAGCCGTTCAGGAATACGATGCATTGCATCCAGGTTATCTGGAAGCCATCAATGAAGCTTTTTTCCGTTCAAAAGAAATGGTTTCTCAGGACAGAAGTACTGTATACACGATTCCTGTAGTTGTTCACATTGTCTACAATACACCAGAAGAAAATCTTCATGACTCAGTAATTTTTAATCAGATTGAAATTTTAAATGAAGATTATAGAAGATTGAATGCTGATACCACCAACCTGCGTGATACATTTCAAACTATTGTTGGAGATTCTTACATTGAATTTCAGCTGGCGATGTTTGATCCAAATGGAAATCCAACTACGGGTATTACAAGAACATCTACCAGTCAGACTTCTTTTCTAGGGGTAGGCGGGATGCCTGCTGAGGGTGTTAAGTCAAGTGCAAATGGCGGAATAGATCCTTGGGATCAATCACGTTATCTGAATATTTGGGTCTGCGATATGTCTCTTTTTAGCACGCCTTTCTTGTTGGGTTATGCGACTCCACCAGCTGATTTACCTCACTGGCCGGCCGGATCAACTGACGGTATGAGCGACGGAGTGGTAATTCAGTTTGAAGCTTTTGGAAGTAACAATCCAAATGCGCTTGATTTAGGTTCAGGTCCGATTACTGTTTTAGGAAGAACTACTGTTCATGAGGTTGGACACTATCTTGGATTGAGACATATCTGGGGTGATGGTGATTGCACCGCGGAAGACGGAATAGATGATACGCCAAATGCGGTGGATCAATCTAATCAGGATTGTAATCTGACTGCAAATACGTGTACCGATAATATTGGCGTACTGGGTGATTTGCCAGATATGGTAGAAAATTACATGGACTATTCAGCAGAAACCTGTCAGAATTCATTTACTCTAGGTCAGGTAGATATGATGCGCGCTATTCTGGAAAATTACAGATGGGATTTAGTGAATGGAAATCCGGCAATTGGCTTTGAAGAAAATTCTCAAGGTTTGATTTCAGTTTATCCAAACCCATCACATGGAAGTTTTGTAATTGATGGTTTGGTTGAGGAGGTAAGTAAAGTGATGATTTATTCCAATAACGGAAATCTGGTTAGCACCATGACTGCAAAAAAATCTCAGGTTGAAATTTCAAATTTGAGTGCAGGTGTTTATTTTATTACTGTGCAAAATCACGAAACGGTTGATGTTAGAAAGATTGTGGTTCTTTAATCACAAACTGATTGACCAGATTACCGATCCATCTGATATATCAATCAGCACCACTGTACCACCATACGTTGCAATCAGATAATCTTCATACGGAATTACTAATCCCGGCTCCGGATTTTCTCCCCATTTATCTGTAGGTGCGATTTGTTTTTGTTCAACTTTCCACACAGTTTCAAGATTAAAAGAAACCGCGGTCAGAATGCTGTGTTTATCTTCAAGCGTTTCAAAGTGGCGAACAATAAATAACTGATCTTTTTCACTGTATCCAACCACGGCGGGATGCAAAAACTCACCATTAAAAACTTTGACTGAATCCCGGTAATTTTTGTAAACCAATTGTTCGATTTCACCTGTGATTGTCTCAAATGTGAAATAAGAATCTTTGTAATAATCTTCCGGATCTTTGATTCTGAATTCGTATTCGTCAAAATGAAATTTTTCTGGCTCATCATTGGGCGGGTATTGTGTTGCTGTCAGTTCTTCTGTTTGCAGATTGTAGCAATAATAATGACCGTCATTTGCGGTTATTGTGAGCCATGCATTGTTTGGTTCAGCAAAATGACCAGAACTTCTGTTCAAATCTTTAATTCCACATTTGAGCGCATCAAATTTTTCAAATCCTTTTTCTTTGCTCCATTCATTGATTTGCTCACCTGTTCTGTAATCATATTCTACTGCACCACTCCATAAAAAGAAGATAACTGAACTATCCTTCACACATAACATTTCCGGTGACTCAAGATTCATGCGTAAAAGACATTTTCCGGATTTCATATCCAACGTGTAAGCTCGGTATGATTCCCACGACCCTCCATCACCATCCCCTTCGTAATGCTCTTCTACCAGACAGATTACTTCACCGTTAGACATTCCCTGAACAAATCTTACGGCATAACCGTGATGACTCATCAACATGTACATCAGTGATGCAAATGCAAAAACACTTACGGTGATTTGAACAATTCTTTTGGGAACGAGTTTTTCTTTGAACGGTGGTCTTATCAATACTATGGAGGGTAATGACGCAAGGAAGAAAAACGCAGCAAAAAATGTCCACGATTCAGAAACAATGTAATCGAGCAATGCACTCATCAGCATAAAGATAGAAAAATACCTTTCTGTTTTAATTAGCCCGATCACAACAATTGCGTGTATCTTTGTGATATGCGTTTTGATGACTATCGGATTTCAGGTGAATTGAAAGAAAATTTACGGTCGATGGGTTTTGTGCGGCCAACAGATATTCAATTTAAGTCTATTCCTAATATTCAAAAAGGAGAGGATTTATTGGCTATTGCTCAGACCGGTACCGGAAAAACTGCCGCTTTTGCCATTCCCGTCATTGATAAAATCCAGATTTTAAAACGAAAAAAGATTGATGGAATCAAATGTGTGGTGATGGTTCCGACTCGTGAACTCGCACTGCAGATTACTGAAGTGTTTCATAAACTTGGAAGAAATACCGGAATCAGAACATTTTGTGTATACGGAGGTGTTGAGCAGGATTCGCAAATTTCAGCGCTTGAAAGAGGAATTGATATTCTGGTAAGTACTCCAGGAAGATTATTTGATTTGGGAAGTCAGGGTTATATTAAATTAAGAAATGTTCAGGTTTTGATTTTGGATGAAGCGGACAGAATGCTTGAACTCGGTTTTTACAAAGACATTGAAGATTTGCTTAAATATTTGCCCAAACAAAGACAAACACTTTTTTTCTCTGCAACGATTGATGCAAAAATTAAAAAACTGGCTTATTCGCTTGTAAGTGGCAGCGCAATTCGTATTCAGATTTCACCGAAAGATCCGGTTTCAAAAAATGTATCTCACGCCGTTGCATTTATTGAAATGGATGACAAGCGTTTTTTTCTTGAAAGATTGATCAGGGAAAATCCGGAATTTAAAATGATTGTTTTTGTGAGAACCAAAGTGCGGGCTGAACGGGTTAAATCTGCCATGGACCGTGTGATGATTGATTCTGATACTATGCATAGCGACAAAGATCAGAAGCATCGGGAGCAGGTTTTATCCAGATTCAAAAAGGGGTTGCTGCGTGTATTAATTGCTACCGACGTGAGTGCGCGCGGAATTGATATTCCGGATGTTGATTTTGTGATCAATTATGATTTGCCTGACAAGCCTGAAAATTATGTTCACCGCATTGGACGTACCGGACGCGGTACTAAAAAAGGTCAGGCAGTTTCATTTTGTGCCAAAGAAGAAAAAGAAATGCTTGAGGCCATTGAAAATTACATTACAAAACCGGTTGAAGTTCTTAAAATAGAAAAAACGGATTATCAGGATACCATTTCATTCAATGACCCGGCTGAACAGGACTGGAAAAAATTGATTGAAGAGGATAAAAAATCTGTTTTGAAAAAGCGCAAAGGCTCTTCTAAAAAATAAATCACTCAATAATTATTCTTTTTTCATCAATCGTGAAGGAAGAATTATTTTTCAGATATTGATTAAACCAATTGTTGATTTGCTCACGCACATGCTGCTGGTGTTTTATGATACCGTGATTATCCTTTTTATAAGAAATGAGTTGGTAGGGTACCTGGTATTTGTCAAGACTGTCTGCAAATGCCGGAATCTGCAGATAGGTCACGGAGGCATCTTCATAACTGTGTAAGATCAAAAGAGGGCAATTTTTTTGTATTTCATTTACCCAATAAATAGCTGACCGTTTTTGTATTTCATTTAATCGGTTTGTATTAAAATCAGGAATAATTTCTTCACAAACGGTTCCAATTTCCGGATGATATTCGATGGTTTTTTCCAAATCTGAAATTCCGCCGATACTGACTGCACATTCAAAATGAACACCCGATTTTTCTGCAATTCTGAGTGTGATATAATTCATCATAGCACCTCTGCTCACACCCATCATAGCCATTTTTGACGTGTCCGCGTCCGGATAAACAGAACAGTATTTTGCAAGATTTATGACATCCATGACATCTCCGCCACCAAATTCTTCAACACCTTCGCCGCCAGAGTTGCCTCTGTAGTTTGATGCTACAACAACGTATCCATCTGCTGCAATTGGTGCTAAAATATCGGTTCCTGAAGCTATCAACAGCGAACCAAACTCGCGGTTGCCGCCACGGTTAAATATCACAACCGGATAATTACCTTGTTCAGCCGGAGCAGCCATCAGTCCGGTAACATTCAAACCATCGCTCAAATAATTTATTCTGTAAAGTTTGATTTGTTTCAGATACTCATATTTCTCCGGATGCTTTTTAATTTGTTTGTAAACGGGCGCATTGGTGTAGTCTATTTCTTCATACCTGAATTGTTCAGTACCAATAAAAACTGACAGAGCTGATTTTGTCATAATTACACATAATAGTAAAAGTGTGGCCTTTTTCATATCATCTATTTATTAGTCAATGCAAAAACTTCAAATAGTAACAAAAAAAAACGACCTGCCCAAAAGCAGGTCGTTGGTTGAATCTTTTCGGTTATTATCAGAACACGTTGATTTTCTGAAACTGGAAAGAATCTCCTGTTTGCAGACGCAATGTGTACGTGCCTTTAGCCAATCCACTCACAGGTAACTGAGTTTTGATCAAACCCGCTTGTTGGAAAACAGAGCCTGATGTATAAACAATTTTACCCTGTGCATCTAAAATCTGGTAAGAAACTTCTTCAGCTTGCATTAATTCAAAACTGATAGTGATCATCTCATTGGCAGGATTTGGATACACTGAAAATTGAGTGATGTTGCCGTCTTCAGCAACACCCAAACCACAGGCAAAATTGGCACGGCAAACAATTGCTTTCGGATTTAAAAGCGAATACCAGTCATTATTTGAGTCATACCCTAAAACCATTCCGGTTGGCACCGTTTGGGCCATCATGAATGCAACGTCAGTTCCACCATAGTGACAAGCAAGTACAGCAAGAATATCACCTGGATTAACACTCACTCCCTCATCAAAACTGATTGATTTTACTGTTCCTAAATCAGCATTTGTAATGTTATAATCTGGAGTTTGTTCCAGAAATGTCCATTCTGACAATCCAAAATCATAATAGTAAACAGCTCCATAAATTGGATTGCCTTCATTGGTTGCTGCTGTTGTAATTCCAATTTCAATACATTCTATTTCATCTGCTTCAAGCACTTCATAAACATTTCCAATAGCAAATGGATTACCTGTTTCACCAGACCAGTTTGAAATGGATCCTGAATACCCACTTCCGTTTAGAGATAAATTATCTAAACCATATAAGCTGGAAGTAATTTTAATGCTGTCTGGGAAATTATTGTTTGCCAGATTACCGTCTGTAAATCCGGTCACTGAAGCATCAAAACTGATGTCATAATCATCGGTTGAAGATGGTGTCCATGTTGCAAGCACACCGGTCGTATCTGTTTCGGCAGCGGCAAGATCAAGAAGTTCTGAAGTTCCGGAAAACGCAACTGAACCATTGTTAACTTCCACATCAAAATAAGTATCGTTCATGGATGTTCCGGTGTTGTTTGTCAGCGGGCCGTAAAAAGTAAATTCCGGATTTTGGCTGAGCGGAATTTTATAGTATTGATTCTGTTCAGTTCCGGTTGCCCAGAAACCTTCACCCATGACTACATCATTTGGATCTGCTTCAGCAAGTGAAATGTCATCAATCATCCAGTAATAAACACGTGCACTCCATCCAAAACGTAAAAATACTTCTGGTTGATTTGCGGCGATGGTAGAAATGTTTAATACTTCAACATCCGGATTTGCAGAAGCAGTATTGTTGGCTAATCCACCTGATACATTAAAGGCTGTCCAGTTTGTACTGTCAGTTGAAACAAGAACTTTGAGCTGTACTGAATTATTATATCTGTACATCTGCTCAAATCTTAAAACTACTGATGAGTGACTTGAACAGTCAATTGCTGAAGTTCCAAAGTAGGAAGAGAGATACTGATAATTTGTGCTGGACGGCTGTCCAAAATTGACTTGATTGGCAGAGTCATTATCACAGATTAAAAATCCATTGCTGCCGGTAGTTGAAGCAAGCGGTGTATCACCGGTTGTTGTTCCTCCACCACTGAAAAAACCGTATGATCCATCATACGAATGTGTCCATGGACAAATTCCGGATGAGTCAATCAATACCCAATCTGACGGAAAACCTCCGCCAAAATCTTCTTCCCAGAAAGGCAATGCGCGGTCTGAGGAGATGACACCAGTGCGGCCTCGTTCCTGATTGGTTTGTACGCCGTCTGGTTCATTGGCAACTTGCTGCGCCAATAAACCGGATGAAAAAATAAGAGTTGAAAAGAATAAAATATGTTTCATAATGGATTAATTGTAAGGATAAATATAAGATGAAGAAACTGATAGACAAGAGTTTTAATTAAAAATGGTATGAACGGCAATTTTCAATCAGTGTTGGATTACGGGCTGTCTAAGTCTATAGAGATTTTAGCTATTTTAGAACAGACCAATCCGGCATTTCGTTCAGATCAATTCCAAAAACAGCGCTGCCAAGAAAATACATAAAAACAGAAATAATAATGACAGATAAAATATTCAATGCAAATCCTGTACGCATCATTTGTGTCATTTTAATTTTTTTTGTAGCAAAAACTAACGCGTTGGGCGGAGTTGCAATTGGTAACATAAAACCCATGGAGGCACCTAAGGTGGCTGGAATCATAAAAAATAACGGGTTGATGTGTAAAGAAAGTGCAAGACCGGCAAATACCGGTAAAAAAGTTTCTACTACAGCGGTGTTGGAGGCAATTTCTCCCAAAAAAGTGATGAACAGAACAATGACAACAATCATTACAAAAGGATGAATATCACTAAAAAAAGTAAGCTGCTCACCACACCAGGTGGATAGTCCCGATTCTTTCATGCCGCTTGCAAGCGCAAATCCTCCGCCAAAGAGCAGAATAATTTCCCAGGGCAAATCTTCAGCATCTTTCCAGGTCATCAGTTTGTGATTTTTTTTGTTTTTGGCCGGAATCATAAATAGAATAATTCCAATAAAAACCGCAATGGTTCCATCATTGAGTAATTCTGAATAATGAAGGAAGGATGACCAACCGGTTATTTTAAAACTGCCAATGGAAATGTCAACCCTGAAAAACCAAAGCAGCGCCATCAGAATAAAAAGAAAAAGAATCACTTTTTCTTCATAGGATGGTTTGCCCAGTTTATCAAACTCGTTTTGAATTTGTGCTCTGGAAATGGGTTGCCAGTCACTCTTTTTTCTGACATAAAAAAAATAGAGATAAATAAAAAAGACAATGAATAATACTACTGTAACCGGAAAAGCAAAAATGAACCAGTCGCCAAATGAAATGCCTCCCGCTTTTGGAAAGTACAAATCAAAAATGCGGACAAAAGAAAGATTTGGAGGTGTTCCAACCAGCGTGGCGATTCCGCCAATAGTGGCGCTATAAGCAACGGCAAGTAAAACTCCAACAGAATAATTTGAAATTTTTTCTGGTCCGTTGATCTCTTCCAGTTTTGAAAGAATTGAAATGAGAATTGGCACCATCATCATGGTGGTGGCAGTGTTTGAAATCCACATGGAAATTAGGGTAGTGGACAACATAAATCCAAATAGAATTCGTGCCGGACTTACACCTACTTTTTTCAAAATCCATAAGGCAATGCGTTTGTGTAAATTCCATTTTTGAATGGCAAGCGCCATTAAAAATCCACCGATGAATAAAAATATCACATCATTGAAATAAACAGATGAAACTGCTTTTCCATCCATGATTCCAAAAAGCGGAAAAAGAACAATTGGCAGGAGTGATGTTATGGCAAGTGGAATAATTTCAGTGACCCACCACACTGCAACAAGCAAGGTGATAGCAAGCATGTAAGTAGTTTGAGGTTTTATAGGATTGAGATTTCCCTGCCAGGCAATCCATGCTGCCAGAACCGGAGCAAATAAAAACAACCAGAAACGGATTCCGCGGTTATCTTTTTTTTCAATGTGCTCCGAATTTTTCATACGCTAATTGTCATCCTCGTTTTCTTCAACGGTTTTATTTTTTTCAGGCATTGGCCCCCGTAAATGAATCACCAAACCATTTAAAAAATTCCGCAAAAACTGATCACCGCAATTTTTGTATTTCGGGTGATCTTCTTTTCTGAACAAGGCGCCCAACTCACTTTCAGAAACCCTGAACCCAACCAGACTGCAAATATGTACAATGTCTTTGTTGGTGAGTTTTAATGCTACGCGCAGTTTTTTGAGGATGTCGTTGTTGGTCATGGTTGGAGAAAGTTTGTGTGAAATTACTAATTTTTTGTTGGGAATTTCTGACGCCCAATTTATACTATCAAATGATTTGTCTGTGTCAATTAAAATTTCATTTGTGATTAGATATCCGTTTACAAACAAAAAAGGGGCGATTTAATCGCCCCTTTTTTTATTCATTTTCAATTTCCACTATTCAACTATCACCCTAATCCCATCTGAATGTGACGTAAACTCCGGCGCATACATACACTGAATGGTGGTAATTCCGTTTGAGAAATTTCCTTTGTGCTGTACACGTAAATCGTATTCAAATACATACGTTCCTTTTGGAATGTAATCAAAGAAGAAGTTGGTTGCTGCATCTTTTGTTGCTTCATAATAACCCAATCCATCCTGATATTTGTATTGTGACAACACATTGATTGGTTCAAAGCCGGATGCACGCATGTCTTTCATATGAACATATTCCAGATTTCTGTCTGTTCTCAATTCAATGCGCACTCTGATTTTATCTCCAATGTGCAACACGTTGTTTTCATTCACTGGTTTGATTTGTTCTCCCTGATTTGTTACCTCCACTAAGAACAATTGTTTTTGCAAACTCAGTGGTGTTTCAGCAAAAGTGATTTTATCCAGATCTTCAAAATATTGCCAGTACGCTGCGCCCCAAGCAATTCCTTTGGTTGATTTTTTCAGAGAAATTTCTCCCATATTTTCTTTGATGTGATCTCCGGTCCATGCAGTTTTAATGTAGCCAGTTCCGGCTTGCGCTTTCACTTGATATGGATCGGATGCGTAAGGATTTTCAACGTATTGAATTGGTTTTCCGCCAACGGTAATTTCTACAAGTTCATCATCTGCAATTAAATCTGAACCTTTCAGCAATAAAGCGTAAACTGCTTCAGTAGTTTGTTTGGTTGTTTTCCAGTTGGTGGTTTGTTTTTGTTTCAATAACCAGATTTTTAATTCTTCAACTGTTTCCTGATCGTTGGTTACTTCATCAAACATTTCAATCATCAATGCCTGAGTTTCAATGGGTGCTTCATACCAATACCATCCTGCCTGATATTCTTTCCAGTACATACCAAATTCTTCATGTCTGATGGCATTGTCTTTGAGTGATTTTACAATATCTGTTGCCAGTTCTGTCATTTCAAATCGATGTGCTGCAAGTGCAATCATTCCTTTTGCATAGACATTAAAGTTCAACCAGAATTTCACCGCCTGATCTTTATAATAATCTACCGCTTCTTTGGTGGCTTTGTTCAGTTCAAGTTGCGGGAAGTAAGATCGTGCATACAAATATTGAATTTGTGTATAGCCAATATGCTGATTTACCAAATAGGCTGGATCCCATTTTTTAGCGTATTGATAATCTCTCACAATTTCTCCATCTAAATAATCAACTCCTTTTTTAACCATCTGCCACACCTTGTGGTTTTCTTTGACATCTTTGATTCCAAGATGATCCAAATGACCCATTCCGGTAATGATGTGTTGCGTGATGTATCTGCTTTCAGGCATTCCCGGAAACCAAGGCCAGCCTCCGTTTGCAGATTGTGCTTTGATTGTTTTGGTCAACGCTTTATCCAGTTCTTTGGACATTCTGTTCATATCTAAAAGCACTGCTAAATTGCGTTTGCTTTGTTCTTCATTTTGCGCATCCAGTACCCAAGGAGTTTCTTCCAGAATCACAGATTTTAATTCCTGATTTTTTTGAAGATTGGAATAGAATGCTTCTGGTGATTCTTTACCCCATTCATCAATTACCTGTTTGATTTTTGGATTTGAATTCATGATGTGAGATGCAATGGCGTTTGAATAATAGCGCGTAAAAGTTTGCTCTGCACATTCATATGGATACTCCATCATGTAAGGCATAGCCTGAATTGCATACCACGCCGGATTGGAAGTAAACTCCAACGTGTAACGGTGATGTCTGAGTGTTTTGCTTTTGTTGTTGAGCAGTTTTTCAAACTTGAATGTTTTACTTTGATTCCCTCTGAGTGGCATTGGCATAGCTTCAGTCACCAGCATTCTGTTTGATAAAATCGGCACAGCGTTTTCTTCGCCGTCGGAGAAGTTTCCGGCAGCCGCTACAATTTTATATTTCACCGCGCTGATTGCATAAGGTACTTCAATGCTCCATGAAACAACGGTACTTTTTCCAGCATCTGCGCTGAAATCAAGCTGATCAATTTTTAATTTGAACGCTTCATTTAAACTTGCTTCAGTGAAAGGATCGATCAATGAAAGTTGAACTCTTCCTGCCAGATTTTCTTTCGAGATGTTAGAAATTTTTGCTGACAAAGTTATTTTATCTCCTTCTCTGAAAAAGCGCGGAACGTTTGGTACAACCATCAAATCTTTTTGGGTCACTACGTCTTCCTGAATGGTGCCTGTTTTTAAATCGGCTGTGTGAGCCAGTCCTAAAAACCGCCATTTGGTTAATGATTCCGGAATGGTGAATTTGATTTTCACATCACCGTTTGCATCGGTTGTCAGTTGCGGATAGAAAAATGCTGTCTCATTAAAATTAGATCTTGCGGAGACATTGCTTAAGTCAACACGTTTTCCATCACTTCCGCCAGGCATGTTATTGTCAGCGCGGAAATTTCCGCCAACTTCATTTTGATTTTGTTGTTCTCCGGCAGATAAACTTGCGGTAGTAATACCACTGGCCATTGGAGCATTTGCTGATTCTTCAAGTTCCATCTCTGCATATCCTTCCGTATTTTTTGACCGGTCTTTACCTGAAGTTTCTTTGTCTTCAGATTTCATGACACCTCCGGTAACGGTAACATCATCTAGATAATCTCCATCTGCAAAATAACTGTAGTAATATCTGCCATAGTAATACGAATTGAAGCCGTGATAATTTAATGTTGGGAAATATCTGTATGGATAATACACATAATCATTCCAGTAATAATTAATATTATACGCACTTGTTGGTCTGATACCTGCGCCTTCACCCCATTGCGCATAACCGTAATAATATTGCCATACATTCAGGAAAAATGAGTTTGGCGTATAGAGTTCATCCAAACTTGCATCGTATAATGTTGCCAGTAATTCAGCTGCTTCTTTTCCGCCGTTTTTATTGCGGATGGTTAATGTCCATTCTTCTTCAGATCCCGGTAACAATTTGTTTCTGAATGTAGAAAATGACAAGTCTAATTCTTTGTTGGTGTAAGGAACTGAAACAGTTATTGATTGTGAAAATTTGCGGTTGTTTTTTATTGCTGTAAAATGAACAGTAAAATTGCCACGGTATTCTTCTTTCACAATGAAGGAAAGTTTTTTCTGTTCATTGTTCAGTGAAAAACGATTGCTCTCAATTACTTTGTTTCCAACTTCCAGATCATAATAGACTGACAAATCATTTTCTTTACTTGATAATAAAAAATCTACGGTTTCACCTGGTTCAGCTGTGTGCTGGGCGTTTTTAATCCAGAGCACTTCATTGTTTGGTGCTACTTTTGAATCAGGATTGTACACCGTAAAGTAGGCAACATCTTTTACTTCAATGCCGTTTTTGTCTTTTGAAACGGCGTCGTAGCGATATACTCCTGGCTCCCATTTTTTATAATTATCAATCGCAATACTGTCGGTTACTTTTGTGTCAAAAGATGTTTCAAAAACTTTCTTTTCATCTTTCCACAAATACATGCTGTTTTCGTTACTGAATTGCTCATTAGGGAATAATTCACGGAATTCTTTTTCACTCCAGAGCTGCATGTCAGGTTTTCCCCAGAATGTGCTGTAATACGGACGATCAGGTGTTTGTAATTTTGTTACCGTAATTTTACCTGATGCCGGAACTTTTTGTCCGTTGAGGTTGGTTGCTGAAATGCGCAGAAAATAGTTTTCACTGTTGTTCATTTCTGAACTGAAATTATTGCTCAACTGCAGACTCTGATATCCCACAACAAAACTGGTGGTGGTAGAATGTGTTTCTCCATTGATATCTGTAACATCCACATAAATAGTGTAGGTGAAAAGAGGAAGTTCTTTGGGGTCAACTGTTTTATCAGGCATTGCGTTGAATTCAATTTTGAATTCGCCGTTATCATCAGTAATTAATTCACCTTGTTCTACTTCTTTTGGCTGATAATACGGTCTCCACCAATACCAGTAAGAATAGTAGGACCAATGAAATCCGGTTGAACGGGTAATGCGGTATTTTACTTTTGCTCCGTCAATTCTGTTTCCGGCATAGGCTTGTGCAAAACCTGTTGCGGTTACTTTTTCATTCACCTTCACTTCGCCTTCAATTGGATTCATTTCTACACTGAACTTTGGTCGCTTGTATTCTTCCACTCTGAATGAAGTACTTCCATAGTCGTTTGAAAGCGTCATGTTTCCGGTGAGTACATCATACGGTGCTGTGAATGTTCCTTCGAAAGATCCAAACTGATTTGTTGTGACAGCTTTTTCTCCTACCAGTTGACCGTTTACATCATAAAATCGAACCGTGGATTCCCAGTTTTTTAAAACTTTTCTGTCTTTGCCTTCATAGTCAATACAAATTCCTTTGTAATAAACCGTTTGTCCCGGTCGATATATTTTTCTGTCAGTAAAAAATTGTGTTTGTATGTCCTGATAGTTGTCATAGTATCCGTAATAGTTGTAGTTGTAAATTCCCTGATTGGGAGCATAGGTTTGTCCGTTGTTTGAAACAGTAATCATGTAAGTTCTGTAATCATCTCCATGCGGATATTCAATAATACCATTTTCATCCGCAGTAAAAGTTCCGATTGATTTGTTCTCGTAATAGCGCAGTTTGTAATTGTACTCCTGATAAGACACATTCACTTTGGCACCGGCCATTGGAAAACCGGTGGTTCTATTAGAAACCATGATTTGTGATTTTTCATTCAGTGACCTGGACTGATAGGTAATATCTGTTACCCACAAAGGCATAAATGCAAAGGCACTTTTATCATCAGAATAATCTGAATTGGATGCCATAATGATGAAATAAAAACCAGGTTGTAATTCCGGAATCAATAATTCAGATGTGTGGTTTTGATAATCTCCCGGATTGATAAGTGAAACTTCATCAGAGAAAACAGGTTTGATAGTTCTCAATTCTTTGATGAATTTGTCATAATCAGTTCTGTTGTTATTGTATTTTTTATAATCGTATGCAGCAATTTTATAATATACCTTATTGATGTTTTTGTATTGCACCTGAAATTTTGAATCAGCATTGGGAGCAATAGCTTCTTCACCCTGCAGATAAAGATTTTTTTGTTCAATGGTAGATTTCAAAGCCAGACATTGGTTGGCGCCATAAGTGTCCTTGTATCTTTCAGCTGTTTTAGTGCAGATTTCTACGGCAATTTTTTTATCCCAGCGTTTAGTTGTATCAGCCTGATGGTTGTAAGTGTCTCCTCTTTGAGAGTGTATTAGTGCTATTTCATACCATGCTTCAGAAACATACGGTACTTTTTCATAAGCGCTGGTAAGAGCATGCAGTGAGTTATAATACAACTCATCTTTTTCTGGATGAACAGATTTGTATTGAAGGTATTTCATGCGTTCCAAATCCACTTCAAAAAGTGCCGCCATGTTTTTATCTTCCAGATGAAAATGTGTTAGTTCCTGCAATAATCTCACAGCAAAAAACTGCGTATTCAATGAATCATTCGTAACCGGATTGATAGCAAGAAATGTTGAACTGCTTCCAAAATAATTTTCATCTTCTATCACAAATGTTTCAGCCGGACCAGGGAGTGCGAATGAATTGCTTTTGAAAAAATCCAATGCGCGGTGTGCCAGAAAATCAAAAAGAGTTGGTCTTATTTCGCTTGACTCTGAGGTGTAAGATGCGATTTCACTGTAATCTGTGATAAGTGATTTTTGTGAAATTTCACGGTTGGCAAGCGACAGAAAATAATGATATCTGATTTTCTCGGCTATTCTTTTCAAATCCCAGGTACGTATGTCTTTTAAATCTGCTTCAACTACATGCGTGCGATCAGCAAATTTCCAGCTGTTTGATGAGTAATATCCCCAGTAAACTTCAGCTATTAATGAATGCAGGATTTCTTTTGATGGAGAGGGAGCTTTTGAAACAAGCTCATCCAACCGGTAAATTCCCAAAACATAATCGTCTTCTTCTAAATAGGAATTGTATTTAAGTTCATACAATACGGATTTGATTACCTGATTGTGATGGCCGGATTTGCTGGCCTCATCAAATATTTTACCCACTTCTTCCAACGCCATTCTATAAAGGCCTTTGCGCTCGAGTGAGTCCACCTTGGTCCATTGATTCTGATAGGTTGGGTCAGTACCGTTTACTCCATATCTGGACGTGGCCGAAGAAGAGAGAACAAACAGTGAAATAATGAAGACAACTAAGGCTGCCGGTAACAGGCGTTTCATGTGATTGAGTTTAGATTCGATTAAATGTACAAATATCCTTCAGAAAGGTTCAATGATTTTAATCAGACCATAAATTCGACAAAACCCTGTTGAATAATTAGACGAATGGTGTTTAAACATCTGTCAATATTCCATAGATTTGTAGCCGATGAAATTAACTTCTTCACAACAGGGCATCAGTGGATTACCGGTATCTATTAATGATATCCGTGATAAGTACTTTGATGATCTTCCGTTAAGTCAGGAAGAAGATCTTGCGTTGAAGAATTTCGACAAATACCGCATGGAATACCTGAATTCGGCTCCCAATGAAGAGGTTTTTGAAAAAAGGTATCTGGAGCTTCAGGCCAAAGCTAACCTTTCTTCGTATACGGAGTTTTTGGATTTAGCTTCTTTAAACACACTGGAGTAATTACCAGTTAATCACAAAATTTTCCTGATCTTTTGTTTCAACTGCTCCGGCACCGCGTATTGACCGCACGTACTCAATGGCTTCCTGACCTGTTTTTCCAAGATACGCCTTGGCGTAAACGGCCATCACCGTTCCGCTTCTTCCGAGTCCGCCTACACAATGAATCAATACATTTTCTTTTGCTTTAATTTTTTTATGCACCCAAACAATGATTGTTTTCATTTGCTCAGGAGTCGGTAAACCGTAATCAGGTATCGGGGAATGGAGTAATTGCAGATTATGCCGGGTGTATTGTTCGAGAAGCGTCGGCACTTTGTATTTCTCCAGCTCTTCACTGGAGACGAGAGTAACGACGTTTGTAATTTCATTCGAAGTTATGGTGTGCATATCTGCTTCCAGATCAACTCTCCCTGGTAGTGGTGACAGGGCTATAAAACTGTGTTTCATCGGAAATTTATACACGGCGTATGGGTTTGGTTTTTGACTTTCTTGAGCGCTTGCCGTCAGGTTAAAAATGGTTATTGTAAATAAGGCAGCAAGTAACGGAAGGGCTTTCATACTTAAATTATTTAGCTGAAAGTTATCAAATTTCATGCAATAAAAAAACCCTCCGGAAAGTCCGGAGGGTCTCTTCAAATTTATAAACGAATAATTAGTTTTTAGAAACTACCATTTGTTTAGTTATTTTATTGTCTCCAACAGTGAACGTATAGAAATATACACCTTCAGCCATATCTGATCCATCAACATTCAATGAATAAGTACCAGCTGTCAAGTTGCCTGGAGTCATTGTTTTAACCACTTTACCAGTTACATCCGTGAAAGAAACTGTCACGTATGAAGCTTCAGTCAGCGTATAATTGATAGTTGAGTTAGCCGCAAATGGATTTGGAATATTCTGACCAACACTGAAATCATTGGCAGCGATTTCTTCCATTCCGATATTGTCAATGAAAATTGCTCTTACAACCGGAGAACCAATGTTTGTTTCAGTTGGATCCGGATCACTTAAAGTATACAGGGTAGAACCATCAGTACCAAATACAGTTCCAATTGGAGATTCACCAGCCATCATAACAGGCACATCAGCTCCATCATACCATCCTGCACCTACATAAAGGATGTCACCAGCAAAAACTTCCAGCGGTTGATCAAACATTACTTCAGCTAATGTTCCAATGTCTGATGGATCAACGATATAATCTTCATATGAATATTCAAAAACCAGATCAGTACCGTCATATTTCCAGATTTCAACAACTAAAGTGTTGCCTTCAGAATTTGTTGTTCCGCTGTAATCGCGAACACCAACGCGAACACCACTGATACCACCGTCTTCATAAACCTCCATGATGTTACCAATTGTAGCAGTTCCACCTGATGGCGCTGCCCAACCCCAGAAAGTTGAGGTAATTGATTCATCTGTTCCATCATACCAGTCAGCGGCCATGATATTGCTGGTGATTTTAATAGTTTCAGTTGCAGCGTCATCATAAGTGTTGCTTAATGATTCAGTTGCATCAACACTGTATGTAAGAACTTTATTTCCTGTTGTAGATGGAGCAGGGAACACAGTTGACACAACCAGTGAATCGCCAGCGCCTGCTGCCAATGCTGATCCTCCTGAGGTACCACTGAATCCAGCAGCCGCACAATTTGCAGCAAAGTCAACTCCGGTTAATGCCATGTTTCCGTTGTTTCTAACAGTAGCAGAAAAAGTGATGTCAGTTAATTGCATGGTTGGAAGTTGAGTAATAACTGATGGCCATTGCCCAACCGAGATATATGGGTCAACTAATGCAACGTCGTAATCATAGGCTTCTCTCATTTTGATATCATCGATATACCAACCATAAGTTACACCCGGAGATGTAATTGCGGAATCCCAGGTTAAATGAAAACGGATTCTAACGTTTGCCGGATTTCCAGCAATTGCATTGGTGATATCGAACTGAATAAAATGTGGATCATTGTAAGGCTGACCAGCACCCCAGAACATTCCTGGTATTTTTTCATTGCTGTAAACTGGTGTCCAAATGGTTCCACCGTCTGTGCTGATTTCGAAAAACTGAGAATCATTGTAACGACCACCATATTGTTCGAATTCAACAAGAATATTGTTGGTGATTGCACTTAAATCAAAAACTGAGTCAAGTTCAAGAATGAAGCTTCCTCCTGGATAGTGTGTTCCACCGCTTGGGTCACCGTTAAGGCAGGTAGCATAAGGCGCACCACTGGTTGAAGTGATTCCCGGGAAGAACCAAGTTGTGGCAGACCCGATTATCCAATTGTGCGTTGCGTTTGCAGTACCTGAAGTAACTGTAGTTTGCCAGTTTGCAGAGTAATCAAAACTGGTTTCCCAGATCACATCACCGGCAGCTCTTTCCTGCATGGTTGAAGGTCTGTTTGCGATAGTATTCAATTGTTCTGGTGATGCCAGTTCATATTGAGTTTTTAGCGTTTTAGTCGGGTATGTCACCAACTGAGCAACGCCGGTAGCGGCAAATGAAATTGCTGTTACAAATAAGTAGATCTTTTTCATTTATTTAAAATTTAAAGTTGACTATGTTTCGTAAATATAGGTGAATATTGGTTAGTTACAACGGCTAACGGATTCAGACTTGATTGAACGGTATGATTTGTTTACTGAATGGTAATATAACCTTAATCCGCATCCAACAAGGCTGGGAACGACGTTCTGATTTGGTGGAGAAGGGTGTAATCCAAGGTTAAAATTTTCACCAGTTCTTTATTTTTTGTCGCATTATAAAGATCATTCCCCCACGGATCAATGACAGCGGAATCACCCGAATAGGTTATTTCTTTTCCATCAGTACCCACGCGATTGACCCCAATACAGAAAGCCTGATTTTCTATTGCCCGCGCTTTTAATAGCGTTGACCAGACATTCGATCGTTTCTCAGGCCAGTTGGCCAGATAAATGACCGCGTCATAGTCAGGCTGAACATTAAGGAGTTTGTTTCTTGAAAAAACCGGGAATCTCAAATCATAACAAACCTGAAGTAAAATTCTCCAGCCTTTTAATTGATGAACTACCCGAGCAGAACCTGAAGAAAAATGATTGTTTTCACCGGCCATTCTAAAAAGGTGCCTTTTATTATAAGAGGATTCAATACCGTCTTTGGAAATAATTACAAAACGATTATAAACGTTGCCTTGATCTTTTATCATGAGTGTTGCACCTATCTGACAATCAAAATATTGCGCCCATTTTTTTAGCCAAATAATCGATTTTTCGTTTGTTTCTTCTGCCAGCTCACCTGTATTCATGCTGAAACCAGTGTTGAACATTTCTGGCAACAAAATCAGATCACATGATTTTGGTTCAATTTGAGAAAAATGCGTTTTTTCGAAATGTTCAAAATTCGCTTCTTTATTTTCCCAAAATTGATTGGTTTGAATGATTGCAATTTTTAAAGGCTGCATAACTTTTCGGTGGCTTTTAAAAGTGTATCATCTTTTTTGGCAAAACAAAAACGCAAAACGTGATTGTCTTGTGCATCTTTATAAAAAACAGAAACGGGAATTGAAGCAACACCAATTTCCTTTATCAGCTGTTTTGAAAATTCAACGTCATTTTGATGACTGATTGCTGAATAATCCAGCAGACAAAAATAAGTACCATTGCAAGTGAGTGGTTTGAATTTTGATTTTGAAATTGAATTCAAAAAAAGATCTCTTTTGTTCTGATAAAAACTGGATATTGATTTTGTGTCGGCATAATTTGAAAGATAATCTGCAACGCCTGCCTGTACGGTATTATTGACACAAAAAACATTAAACTGATGAACCTTCCTGAATTCAGCCGTGAGGCCGGCAGGAGCAATGCAATAACCCAGTTTCCAACCCGTAACATGCAGTGTTTTTCCAAAACTAAAAACAACAAAACTTCTTGATCTTAGTAACTCATTTTTCAGAACGGTTTGATGTTGTTTTGTGAATTGAATGTATTCATATACTTCATCAGAAATTACGTAAAGATTTTTGTATCGGCTGACAATTTTTTCCAAACGGACGATATCATTTTCTGACCAGACAGAACCACATGGATTGTGCGGATTATTTGTGATGATAATTCTGGTTTTTTCACTCACTTTTTTTTCAACCTCATCCCAGTCAATGGAATATTCAGGGTGCTTTAATTTGATATGAACCGGCACGCCTCCAAAAACCCGGATGGATGGATCATAACAGTCATATGCCGGATCAAATAAAACTACTTCATCTCCAATATTTACGAGTGCTGCAATGGCCGTGAAAATTGCCTGAGTAGCTCCGGCCGTGATCGTGATTTCCGAATCAGGATGAACACTCAGGTTATAACGCTGGTGAACCAATTTTGATATTTGTTCTCTCAGATCAGCCCGACCGGCCATGGGTGCATACTGAACGTGCCCGGATTTGAGCGCTTGCAAAACACAGTTTTCAAGGTTGGGGTCAATCGGAAAATCCGGAAATCCCTGGGATAAATTAATAGCGCCGTATTCATTTGCCATAGCTGACATGACGGTAAAAATACTGGTGGCTGTGTCTGGTAATTTGGAAATCATGTAATCATTATCTGTCTGAAAGATACATAATAGAATTTCTTTTGAAAATCAGTTATGTAGAATTATTCTAAATAAGTGTTGAAAATCCCGTTACTACTGAGTAGCTTTGTAGAAAATTTGCTTTCTGACAGATCTAAATCAAATACGAAATGAGTTTCCGATTCTGAATTTAAAGATTGGAAAAAATCCGTTGATCTATTTTGATAATGGTGCAACTTCTCAAAAACCGTCTGTGGTTATAGAGGCAGAGCGGAATTTTTATCTTTTAGAAAATGCAAATATTCACAGAGGAGTTCATCACCTGAGTCAACTCGCAACTGAAAAATATGAAAATGCCAGAGAGATTATCCGTAATTATCTCTCTGCAAAATTCAGTCATGAAATCATTTTTACGTCAGGTACCACAGCCGGAATAAATCTGGTAGCATCTTCGTATGGAAAACTTTTGCAAAAGGGAGATGAAATTCTGATCACCCAAATGGAACATCATTCCAATATTGTTCCGTGGCAAATGCTTGCTGAAGAAAGAGAACTGAAGTTGAAGTATATTCCTATTCTTAAGAACGGTGAGTTGGATTTAGTTCAGTTCGATAATCTTCTTTCTTCGAAGACAAAACTGGTTGCAGTTACACATGTTTCGAATTCTTTGGGAACAATTAATCCAATCAGAGAAATTATCGAAAAAGCACATAAAGCTGGTGCTGTTGTGATGATTGATGCAGCTCAGTCTTTGCAGCATTTTAAATTGAATGTACAGGAACTGGATTGTGATTTTCTGGTTTTTTCTGGACACAAAGTTTTTGCTCCAACTGGTACCGGAATATTATACGCCAAAGAAAATCTGCTCAATAAAATGCCTCCATACATGGGTGGTGGAGATATGATTAAAACCGTGACCATGGAAAAAACCGAGTACAATGAACTCCCCCATAAATTTGAAGCTGGTACTCCAAATATTGCGGGGGGAATTGTTTTGGGAAAAGCCATTGAATGGTTGTCACAATTTGATCTGAAAGAAATTGAAAAGTACGAACACGAATTGCTTGAATATGCAACAGAGAAATTGAAAAAAATTCCGGGGGTGGTAGTGTACGGTGAGGCAAAAAACAAAAGCAGTATTTTATCTTTTTTAATAGAGGGTACACACCCATATGATATTGGAACTTTGTTAAATCAGCAAGGGGTTGCGGTGCGTACAGGTCATCATTGCGCACAACCGGTGATGGATTTTTTTGGTATACCGGGAACGATCAGAGCATCTTTTAGTTTTTATAATACGCGTGAAGAAATTGATTACTTCATCAACGCTTTGAATAAGGCAGTAAACATGTTGAAATAAAATGACACTGGCAGAGAAAGAACAAGCGATAATTGATGATTTTTCAGTGTATTCTGACTGGATGGAAAAATATGAATACATCATTGAACTGGGAAAGGATTTAGCTCCGCTTGATGATCAATATAAAAAACCGGAAAATGTGATCAAGGGATGCCAGTCCACAGTTTGGCTGCATGCAGAGAAAAAAAACGATCATATTATCTATACTGCAGATGCGGATGCGATTATTACCAAAGGACTGATTGCACTATTGATTCAGGTTTTATCAGATGAAAAACCAGATGATATTCTGAATTCTGATTTGCGGTTTATAAAAGAAATTGGATTGCAGGAACATCTTTCACCAACCCGTTCTAACGGATTGCTGGCCATGGTGAAACAAATGAAACTGGATGCGCTTGCTTTAAAAATGAAATCATGATTTTAACAGGAGATCAGCATATGGACAAGGAGGCTAAGAAAGCACTGGAGGCGATGATTATTGCGGCGCTGAAAGAAATTTACGATCCTGAAATACCAGTGGATATTTTTGAGCTGGGGTTAATCTACGAAGTCAAAATAAAAGAAGATGGTTTTGTTGAAATTGACATGACACTTACTTCTCCTAATTGTCCGGTTGCTGAATCATTACCGGTAGATGTAAAGAATAAAATTGAAAGTCTGGCTGCTGTGAAAGAGTGCAAAGTCAATATTGTTTTTGATCCGCCGTGGTCAAAAGATATGATGAGTGAAGAGGCACAGCTGGAGTTGGGGTTTCTTTAGGTTTTTAGGGAAAAGGGAAAAGGAAAGAGGGAAAAGGGAAAAGGTTGTCAGACGGAATTAATGGAGGCTTAAACAGAGGGCAGATCTATCAGATGAATCAAACTTTTCTCTGTTTATCTCTGGTTCTCCATTCCTCCGTGTAAGAAATTATTTCCGGCAGATACCTCTGATTTTCGCTGACGACTTATTTCTGCAAATAAACTTCTCCATGTAACTCTATGCCCTCCACGTCTCCATGGGAAATCTCCCTTTCGTATCATTTTTCTCTATTTATCTCTGCTTCTCCGCTCCTCCGTGTGAAAAATTATTGACCGCAAATGTTCGAATTATTTTTCTTCATAACACCACCTTCTTGTTTTCAATAATCTGATTGTTCTGAATAATTGAAACCACATAAATTCCTTCAGGCAATTCTGGTTCCATTCTCAGGCTCCCCAAAGCAGAATGCTGGTAAACAACTTGCCCGGCCAGATTGGTAAAAACAACTTGAAACGGATCTTCATTTTTTGTTTCTACGTTGATGCTTTTATTAAAACAAAAAATGAAGAATTCTTTTGCTGCCTCTTCTTTCAATGCGGATGGATCAACAATTTCCAGCGGTTCTTCTCCTTCTAGTTTTATGTATGAACATTCAACATAACCTTCTTTCTGAAAACTCATGTCAGCCACAATTTTTATATAGCCATCGGTATAATATTCCAGCGCTGTGTCGTGAATGAAATCACCATCCATCTCAACCGGTTTCCAGTTTTTTTCATCTTCAGAAATGTAAAATGAAATTCCGTTCAACTGACAATTAATTAGTTCAGTAAATTCAAGCTGTAAATTGTATTTGGAATAACGACGCAGGTGTTCAACTTTTCTGGAAAGTTCAAGTGAATAATCACCGCCGTTTTCTACAAAAAAAGAAACAGATTCTTCCGTAAACTGAATGTAGGTAAAGCAACGGTAAGGTTCAATTTTCCATCCATTGAAATTACTACCGGAATTTTTTCCGTGTTCAAAAATAATTTGATTAGATAGGGCACTGCCTGATACAGACAATAAAATCCCCAATACAACTCCTCTCTCCATAGCATCGTGATTTCAACTAATAATGATTTTGTGGGAAATGGTTACAATAACCAACCTCAAGCTGAAATTTCCTTCTCCTCTGATGAAGGTTGTTGTTCGGCATCTGCTTTTTTAAAGAACGTCCGGTATCTGAAAATAATCATCAGTACCCCAAATGAAATGGCTGAGTCAGCAACATTCCAGATAGCGCCAAAAATTTCTGTTCCGCCTAAACCAAAAGGCATCCAGGTTGGCCATTTGACGGTGAATTGAAACATGTCTACCACACTGCCTAATAGAAATCCGTTGGGTCTGATTACGGGGCTGCCAAATTCATCAATCACAAAATTATCATGTCCGTCAATGGCATAATTCCACGCTACGTTTGGATCAATATCAAAAATGTAATCGTAGAACATACCGTCAATTAAATTTCCGGTGGCGCCGGCAAAAATGAGCGCCATACAAAAAATCAAACCGGGGTGTGATTTTTTTTCGCGGATATTCTTTATCAGATAATAGGCAATTGCAATGATGGCAATGAGTCTGAAAATGGAAAGCAGGTATTTTGGTCCGGCACCAGCGCCCAGTGTTGTGCCAAAGGCCATGCCGCGGTTTTCGATATAATACATCTGAAAAAATCCGTCAATCACCGGAATGGTTTCATGCGGGTACATGTTGCCTTTTACCCAAAATTTTACCAGCTGATCAATTACCAGAATACCAATAATGATCAGTAAAATCTTAAATTGTACTATGATTTTCCAGACGTCTTTCAGGAGTGTGCGTCTTTAGTAAACTGTTAGACTAACCTTGAGCGTTTTTTGCATCAATGCTCAGCGTTGCGTGCGGCACCAACTTCAGTCTTTCTTTACTGATCAGTTTGCCAGTTGCGCGGCAAATTCCATACGTTTTGTTTTCAATACGGATTAATGCGTTTTGCAGGTTCTGAATAAATTTTTCCTGACGTGATGCAAGCTGTGCCATTTCTTCACGTGACATGGTTTCTGAACCATCCTCCATCATATTGAATGAACGGCCGGTATCATCTGTTCCATGATCATCACTGTGGTCAAGCTGCCCTTTCAACAAGGCAAGATCTTCTTTTGCTTCAACAAGTTTCTCTTCAATGATTTTTTTAAACATTGCCAAATCTTTGTCTGAATATCTTACGTCTCCCATGCTTCGGTTTTTTTTAAGAATGGCAAATATAGCTATTTAATCTTTGTATTTCAGACGTGATTCATTTAAAATTAAATACGTCTGAAAGACTTGATAACATTGAGTTTAAGAAGAGTTAAAACAGAAAAAATTTATTTTGACAGAATTGTGAAATCGTTTGAGTTAAACGTTGCAGAATTATTTGAACAATTCAGTCATTACTCTTCCATCAGACCCTTCTACGGTGAATCCCATCATTTCTCCAATGGTTACCGGAATGTCAATGAGCTCAGCTGGAGTATCAATGATGACATTTTCTTTGAAGTCAGGCCCAAACGCATAAAAATTGATGTGTCTGCAACCTTCGCAATTATCACCGTGTGAAACAAAACCATCTTTGTGTCCATCCAAATGTCTTCCATGATCATTGGTTACAAAAACCGTGGTTTGACCTTTGTAAAATTCATTTGTTCTCAAAAGTTCAAACAACAAATAAATGTAATTGTCTGTCAGGGTTGTTCCTTCAAGATATTTATTCCAGTTGTTTCCATGCCCCCATGCATCAGGTTCTTTAAAATTTATCAATACCAATTCCGGATGCTCAGTTTCAAAAATTCGTTTTGCATTATTGTAAGTCGATAAATCTGTTCTATATCCTGAATAAATTCCATCCACACCGCAATCAGAATACGGTCTATATTTCCCTTTCCACTCTTTTTGTCTGCAATCTGTTAAAATGGCAAGTTTGTCTTTACTTGCAATTACATATGCTGCGTTTTTTGCTTTTCCGGTTGCTTTGAGCCAATATTGAAACATGCCGGGATATTTTGGAAATTCAAGACCGTTGTTTTTGATGTTTTGATAAATACCTGTAGTGATGGCGGTGTGACCGGCATTGGTATACGTTGGTCCGTTATTTCTGAAATTGGTATTTACAATTCCAAGCGGAGCCATGTCATTGGCCATGTGAGGAATGTACTGATGAGTTGGATCTCCCCACGTCTCAGTCCATCGCGGGCCGTCCATCACCATTACCACCACGTATTTGGTTTTATATTTTGACTGACCTTCAGCAAAAGTGATTGTTACAAACAACAGTGCAACAAGGCTCAACAGGTATTTAAATAGATTCATGATTCAAATTTACGATTTATCTGTAATTGAGGTCAGATATTCTCAATCTGTCTGATTTGCGCAATTGAATGTTAGTTAATTCTTGTAACCGGCATGTTATTTGAAAGACATTTTACGGTCTTTTGCAGATTGAATGAAAGTGCTTTTCTCATTTCTGGTTTTTGGTTGTTCGGTTATCTGTTTTTCTCAGATGCTGAATAATCTCCATTTGGATGAATTTGAAGGAGCCCCTGAGTTTGAAAGAGAATACATGCGCTCACATCACATTCACACTATTAAAGGAAGTATTCTGTATAAAGCTGATCATGATGTATTGAGAGAAACCAATCACGCAACGTATTATAAATTCAACAAATTTGGAGAGCTAACCTTTGAGTACAAAACAGTTTTGAATGACACCATTTTTACCTTGTATGTGTATGATGAAAGAAGTAATCTGATTATAAAACGCACCGCAGATAAATTTGGATTTGAATCATGTCATTTCAGGTATGATAGTCAGAACAGACTTATTTCAAAAGAGGTGCGCATTCAGTCAAACACCGGTCAGGATAAATATCAGCACGTTCCGGATGAGTCTTTTTTGCAGCGCTTTGAAAAATATGAATACGTTGAACTGGGTAATAATTCGTACAAAAAAAATTACCTGAATAATGGCGGATCAGTTTACCGCGAAGAGTTTTTTTATTTTGATGAACAGAACAGACTGATCAAGCAGGAAGCCTATCAGAAAAGCGGATCAGGAAAATCAGTTCTTGAAATTATTTATAACGAGAAAGGTCAGCTGATTGAAAAAAAAGCGAGTTCAACTGTCATGGAAAATTACGCCACAAGTTATCAGTATGAATATGATGAAAACGGAAACATCTATGCCATGAAGTTTTATGAAAATGACAAGTACAAAACAGAGTTTCAGTTTGTATACGATTCAGAATCCGGATATCTCAAAGCCATTATTTCCAGAGATGTTGAAACGCAACTGATGACCATTGTCAAATACGATTCATATACTTTTTTCTGAGTGAAATGAATTCAAAAAATCGTCACAAACCCCTGAAAAGTTCTGTCAGTTTCTTTTAGATACAGCGAATAAAAATAAACACCATCATTTAAATTTTCAGGACTCCAATTGTTGTTGTAAAGCTCATCGTAAAAAACTACTTCTCCCCAGCGGTTGAGTATGCTGAGCGAACACGTTTCAATCAACCCCTTGATGTAAAAAACATGATTGATATTGTCATCGTCGTTGGCGGTAAGAACGTTTGGTATTTCTGGTTTGACATACAGCACAAATGTTTCATTGACCAGACAACCATCCATTGTGTAATAACTGAGTTCGATGATCTGATTATGATTCAATAAAACAGAAACAGAAGAAGTATCTGATGCAATCAGAATATCATTATAATACCATTCGTGATCCGTTCCGTTTACCATCGCAGAAAGAGACACAGTACTTGAATATTCACTTTCAGTTATCTGATCAGGAAATGGAAATAAATTTTCCAGTTTAAAATCATCAATCAGAATGGAGCCATTTTTAAAGTCGTTGTCTCCTTTATTGAACTCCAGATAGATGTAATTGATTGGTTCATTTGCATGAAAAACGGCCGTGTATTTTTTCCACTGACAATTTGAAACGGTTTCAAAAAATGCGCACGTTTGTCCATTATTACACCCGTAAGTTTCAGAACCTCTTATGGTGAGATCGCCGGGGTGATTGAGGTCGTAGGGAAATAAATTTGATATGCTGTCCTGGCAGGCTTGAGAAAGATAAATTTCAATTTTATAACACGCGCCGGAATCTAATGGTGTCTGCAATTTTTGGTAAACCGATTCTGTGGTTCCGTCTTCTTTGTACAAAAGATCAATGTAAGATTTTCCCTCGGCTGGTTTGTTTTCTACATTCCACCAGCCCGGCTGTGTATCTGGGGTATTCATTACTCCGCAACCGGCAAACCAGTCGGCCGGAATTACTTCAATTCCATCTTTTCCTTCAAAGCCAGGATTGGTGATATAGTTTTGTGAGAAAGCCTGAAAAGTTGTACAAGTCAGCAAACACTGAATTCCTATTTCAAGCTTTTTTATCATCAGGTGTTAAGCGCCTTCAAACTCTACAATATTACGTTCAGTTTCATACAAACGTATTTTAAGTGTGAGAGAAGCATCCAGTTTGTTACGAAGCAATTTCCAGCAGATGACACAGATATTCTCAGCGGTAGGATTCAAATTTTTAAATTCTGCAGTGTCAAGATTGAGGTTTTTGTGATCAAAACGATTCTCAATTTCCTGCTCAATCAGTTCTTTTAGAATTTTTAGATCCACCACATAGCCGGTTTGAGGATTTATTTCACCCGTTACCCAAACTTCCAGTTTATAGTTGTGGCCATGATAATTGGGGTTATTGCATTTTCCAAAAAGCCGCGTATTTTCATCAATGCCCAATAAGGGATTGTGCAAACGATGAGCAGCGTTGAAATGTGCGATTCGGCAAACGGATACTGGCATAGTTCAGATTGATTAGACTGTAAAGTTAATGCAAAACAAAACGTTTCCTTTCTATGGGCGCAGAAACCTTTGACAATAAGGGTTTAAACGTTAAAGCAACAAATCTATTCGAAAAGGAATCTGACTAGTTTTTTGTTTAATTTTTCCGTAAACAATATTTTTTTGCTTACTTTGCATCACAATTCTCAGGAATTGGGTTATTTGCAAAGCACTAATTATCAAAGTCGTTCAAATGAAAAAAGTATTCTTTTTTGCTTCATTCGCTGTGTTCATGCTGACTGCCTGTGGTGGTGGTGAAACTACTGAAACTACTGAAGGAACTGACACAAGTACCGTTGACTTCAGCGATATGGATGAACTGACACTTGCAGATGAAGGATTGAATATGCAGATTATGTTGCCAAATGTTGCATCTTCAACAGGTGCCTCAATTGAGCCTACTGTTGAGCATTTTGACGGTGACTATTTGTGGGATGTTAAAATTGGAAACCAGTTCCACCTGATTATCGAAGATTTCGGAAAAGAAAAAAACAAAGTAGCCGAAGAGAAAAAACGTCTGGATGGTCTTGGAAAAATCTTTGTCATTGAATACATCATTGATGAACCAAAAGTGATTATGTACAAGCGTGATCTGCATGAAGGTCAGGGAGGAAAAACAACCTATCACTGCTATGGTGAGACAGAAGTGGACGGATATACGTACGTGCTTAGATCACAAGAAGATGGTAATTTCAGACCAATCATTGAAGACATGGTTAAAACTATCCGTTCAGCAAAACAAATTGAAAAACAACCAGCTTAATCCGGTTAATTATAAGATTGAAAAATGAGGCACAGGTTGCCTCATTTTTTTTGTACGTAAGCGAGTTGTTCAGTAAAAGAAAGAATTGATATTTACACGCAATGTCGCGCCCTGCCTATTAGTTAAGGAATGGAAACAAAAAACCCGTTCGGATGGAACGGGCTTTTTACAAATTCAATAACTATGATTAATACAATTTCAATTTAAGGAAAGTACGCATTTCTTTAATTTCCTCACGGTTGAATTTGTTTTCAGATTTTTTAATGAGTTGAAGAAGATAAATCAGGTTTTCACTGTCAGAGCCCGGTTCAAGTAAAAATTCTTCGCCTTCTTCATTTTCCTCTTTTTCTACGGTGTGGTCAAAACATTCATTTTCACGAATGTATTCAGCTGCCAGACGGAACGTTTTAGCCAAAAGCGGATCTTCATCTTTCAAAGCATCCTCACGTAAATTCATTAAAGCAGTTGCAATTGCTTCCACATTAAATTCCTTTTCAACCTGAGCAATCAGTTTGTCGATCTTCGCATTTGATTCAGCACGTACCATGTAAAAATTTTTTGCCAAAATTAATTATTCTATCGTATCAACCCAAAAAAATGCTGACTTATTAAGTGATTTGAGGTATTATATTCGTTCAAACCATGAATTGACTGTATTTCTGATTTGCCGGGATATCAGAACTTGCCCAAGTTTTTGTATTTTCGTTCAGTTGGATGAGCCATGAAAACAGTTGACGTTTTAACATCACATAATATTTCCATTGAATATGAAACCGCTTCAGTGATGAATAGAGGCGTGGCCGCTTTTCTGGATTTATTAATCATGGGCGCCTATTTTCTCATCATTTTTTTTCTCAGCCTTTCGATGGGATTTAATGGCTTGTCAATGAATCTCTTCACCATTGTTTTTTATGTGCTAATGCTGCCACTTTTTTTCTACAGTGTTTTATTTGAGTATGTACTCAAGGGACAAACCGTTGGAAAACTGGCTATGGGAATTCGTGTTGTGAAACTAAACGGAGAAAACGCAACGCTGGCAGATTATACCATGCGCTGGGCTTTCCGAATTATTGATTTCTGGATTTCAGCCGGTTCAGTAGCTGCCATTTTTATTGCCAGTTCTGAAAAAGGTCAGCGGTTAGGAGATATTCTTGCACAGACAGTAATGGTGAAAATCAAACCTGAACAGGTTTATACAATCAAAGATATTCTGAGTATCATGGACCGGTCCAAACATGAACCTACTTACCTAGGTGTTTCAAAATTTACGGATGAAGATATGATTCTGATAAAAAATGCAATCAGTCGTGTTCAGAAATATCCGAACGAACCTCACAAACAATTGGTGCGTGAGCTTGCTATCAAAGCCGCGCACGAATTAAAACTGGCTGAGGTGCCTGAGAAAAAACTTACTTTTTTGAAAACCTTGTTGCAGGATTATATTGTTTTGACGAGGTAAATCGTTTGCAAAAATCAAAATTATTCGTGTTGAAAATCAATGAATTAAGTGTTTAATATGGAATTAGACGGAATCTGAATCCATTTTTTTCCATTGATAAAGTTGAGATTTTTTTTCGAATTAAATCTCCCCCAAAACAGCTTCAGCAAAACAACTTAGTCCCTCCACACAAAGACGCTCAAGAAATTTAGAAGGCAACGCAATAGGAGTTTCTACTCCTTTGATTTTATATACCAAACTATTTTCGTTGATCGCAATTGGTAAATTTTGTCTGGAAACCATGTCATAAATTTTTACCGGAATGTGGCTCATTTTTACAATAGCAAGTACACTTTGATCATTAAAACCATTTGCCTGTGTGATTCTACGGTAAGAAGTAATAATTCTGATTTCAATTTCTTTTCCTGATGGGTTTAACCATTTTACGGTTCCTAAAAAATGGACAGTTTCTGATCCCCAGGTATGTTGCAAATCACCTTTTGTATTAGGCTCTAAACCTGCTGCAAATTCCCAAAACACAATGGTATCGGCTTCTGGTGAAATTTCTTCCTGAGAGAAAATCAGAGAACTAAAAAATAGAAAGCCAAGTAAAAAAGCGAATTTCATAGGTTGAATCATGATACAAATCTATACGAAAATCATACCAAAAAGGTTGAAATTCAATTTTTTGTAAAAAAGGCAATCGTTATTTGAAAACAAAATGTCTTTCATAATTTACCGTTCCAATTTGTCCTTTGGTAATTACAATGAAATACATATCTGATGTGAAATCGGACATTTGAATCGTATGCCCCTGAATTAGTAACGTAGGTTTAGTTTCATAATAGGCAAGATCAATTGGAAATGGAGATGCAGGACCAAATTCACCATCAATGTACAAGAGAATCTGCGCACCATTAGGCGCCCATGTTCCTGACACATCTCCTGATATTTTATAATTGTGATGCAGTTTCATAGTGAATGCTCTTTCATCGGATTTATCATAATAAACCTGTGTAATCAGATTTGTGCCTTCACTCCATTCAATATGACCAATGGCAGTAATTTTTCTTGGTCCGGCCAGTTGTTTGTGACAAGCAGACAAAGTTAATGTGTAGATAATTGCAATGCAGAATTTGGCAAATGACATACCTGAGATACGACAAATTCAAGCCGTAGGTTGCTGTAAATCAAAAACTGTAGTTCAAATTCACAAACAAATTCACCTCCTGGCGGTTTGGAGTAGCAGCGTCAACTGACAAACGCTGCATCCAGTTGGCATTCATTGATAAATTTATTTTACCCGCTTGCTCATTTTCAAATTTGGGAGAATAGGAAAAAGAAATCCGGTGATTAAAAACATTGCCTGTTAAAACATCAAAGGAATATTGTCTGTTGTAAGTTGATCCAACTGCAAGACTTGATTTTTTCTGAAATAAACTTTTCTGAAAATTAATTGTCGGACCAATGAATGTACTTTCTGAAACAGTTGATATGGTTCGGTTCACGTTAGTTGCAAATGTTAGTGAAGCGTTAATTGATTTTATTTGTTTACTGTATGCAAGATTTGCGCAGTGAACCTGTACCGGAATGCCGGCAATGGTATTTTCTGAATTTGTTCCAAATGCTCCGGCATCTGTAATATTGCCTGAAAGACTTGTACTCTCCTGATAATTGTACATCAGCTGTGTCACATTTTTATTTTCAGATTTTCCAAAATTATAAGAGATCATGGCAGATGCACTTTGTGTGAGCTGATAAAAATTCATGGTATCTGCTGCTGCAAAATAAAACGGATCAGTTGCCGGACGATTTTTTGTAAAGGTTGAAAAATTAGAAAACGTTCCATTAAAAATGAGTTGAGGTGTTGGCACAAATGACGCATTGATGCTCCCTACCCAGCGGGTGGTTGTTGCTGCTTTATCACCTGCCAGATTGTTGCGCTGAAATCCGGTGTTGCCTCCTACCGTTAGTTTTTTCTTCAGTAGAATGAAAGAAGGAGAGATGGTGTAATTATTCAAATCATTGTTGAAATAATAGCCGCCAAGTGTTTTGTATCCGGGATCAATGTGTTCAAAATTGAAACCAACATTCATCCATTTCATCTGATATTTAATGGAAGATTTAAATGCCTGAAAAAAATCGGTGGTTGCATTTGCCGCAATGAGCGGATTTAAAAAACTCAGATTGGAATTTGTATTTGCATCATTGACATCATTGATGTTTTGAGTAAGAGCTGAAATAGCATATTCTGCTTCCAGAAAAAGACTTTTGAAAAGCGCTGCTTTTCCCGCAATACTCATCGCCAGATTATTCTGCGGTTTGATGGTTGAATTGAGTGGAATAAATGGGAGGGAAGAAACATTATCCTGAGCTTTGAACAAAATAATTGTGCCGCCAAAACCTTTGTTTTCATAACCGCATTTTAATCCGTAACCAAATCTTCTGAAGGCAATTTCATTCAAGTTATCATCTGCGGGAGCATATTCAACTTCTTTTACCAGACGACCAGCCATGGCTGAAATTTTCCATTTGCCCGGAGTTAAGTCAACTCCTGCTCCTAAAAACAAATGACCAGTTAATGTGTAAGGAGAAAAATTCATGCTGGTTAATCCAATCGAACTTTTGATCCACTTATAAGTTGGATTTAATGATGTACGATTAAAAGGCTGGGTAAATTTTCCGCCTTGATTGGAATAGGTGTAAGTGAATGGCAAACTCACATCCAAAATATTCACGTTCACGTTGCCTGAAGCGTACCAGGTGAATGGTTCACGACTCGGATTTTGAATGCCCGATGAAAAATAGGTGATGGTATTTAAGGCCAATCCGCCGCTGACCTGAACCATATCTTCTTTTCCAATTTTCTCCAGATTTTGGGCAGACAGATTGTTGAAAGCAATTATTGCCACAAAAGTGCAAAGCCACAAGGGGGTACGAAAGAAATATGGAGAAAATATACGCACTTATCTGGCTAAAATAAATGTAATGGATGCACTATCAAATTCAGAGACAATGTTTAAAACATACGAACCATCAAGCACAGATAAATCAAGAAAAATATCTTGTGAAATGATCAATGACTCATCATATTCCTGAAAGAAATAATTATTACCCAGCATATCTTGAACTGCCATTGCTGATCGCTGTGATTTGTAGAACTCAACTTCAACGGTAAAATTTCCGGTAGTTGGATTTGGATATAGTTCAATAGATTTAATTCCATTCGAATTGTAAAGTGTTGCATTCAGTGTGTCGTATGGTGACGAATAAATCATTTTTGAAATTTCTACCAGACAATTTCCATAATACGCCTGCATGGTGATTTCAAAAATTCCGGTGTCAGGCAAAATAATTACAGGTGCTGAAACATTTGCATCAATTACGATCAAGTCATTTGGAAAAACCCAAACCACGCTGTCAGCAGGCGGATTGCTCACATCAATGATAGCAACCGTATCACTTTCAAAATTGTACGTAGAAAATAAAAACACCGGAGTAGGTAATGCGCTGTTGTCATCAATTATTGCTGTAAAACTGTACTCGCAGTTGATAGAATCTCTGACAAGAATTGGATAAGTTCCCTGATACAAATTTGCAAAGGTTGTAGATGATTGAAATGAAATTCCGTTGTCAATAGAATAAGAAAATGGATCCAAACCGCTCACCGGTGAGGCAACAACATAACCTGAAGGCCCGTCATCACATGGCTTAAAACCGGTAAATTCAATAACTGGAGTTGGCGGAATTTCAATGTAAACAGTATCTGTTCCATGACACCCGTTGTCACCATTTACATCAACTATGGCATATGAGAAATCAGCAGAATTAAATGACGCTGTATTGGTTGTTGAACCATTATTCCAGAGATATGAAATTCCGGAAATTGTTCCTGAATAAGTAGCGCTGAGGTTTGTGATTTCATTGTCACAAATGAGTACATCATTTCCGGCATCAACATCAATATTATTTGTTTCTGTAACGATAACACTGTCTATACTTTCACAACCATTGTAAGGATGAGTGGCTGTGATGTAATACGTGCCGGGATCATAAACAACAATTGGATTAGCAGCGGCAATTACACCAGGTCCGTTCCATTGGGTTGTTGCCCCGGTTGTTAAGGATGCGCCATACAGTTGAAGTGAATCATTGGAACAATTTAGTTCACCCAGCGTTTCGGTTCCAACTCCCGGACCGTTTAAATATTCGGAGATATTAATTGACAACGAGTTTGTACATCCATTGTCTGCATCGGTTGCGAAAATATGATAAAATCCTCCGGAAGAAATGGCCAGCGTATTTCCATAAAAGGCCGATGTATCTTCTTCCATCCACTGTACATTAGTATTCGAAGAATCAGAAAAACAGGTGAGATTGAGAACCGGAGTTATACAGGTTAATGTGTCAACCGGATCTGCAGGGTTGAAAAAGGGGTATCCAGAAATTTGAATGTTGGGGCTGTCAAAATCTGTTTCAACAGCTATTCCTAAAGCCTTTGTACAACCATTGAGTGTATCTGTTACTTCAAGAAAATATGATCCGACGACTGTTACATAGATCGGATCAGCGAAGTATGTCGTTCCCTGATACCATTCAAAAGTTGTATGAGGTGAGGAAGAAGCGCCGTAATAGATAAGTGAATCAGTTGCGCATGTCAGAAGATAAGGCGGTGAAGGTATTGTGACATTTGGTTTTATAGTATCCATGCTCACAGAAATGGTATCACTATTTATACATCCAAGAGGAGATGTGACTGAAAAAATATAATTGCCTTGTAATGTTGCTAACGCATTTTGAGTACTTACATCAATTAAAGGGTCAGGTAAATTCCAGCTATAGGAAACCACCGCACTGTCTGAATAGCCAAATAAGTTAACACCTGATAATTCATTGTAGCATGAAATTGTTGTGTCATTTCCTGCATTGATATGAGGTAATGGATTTGAATGAATGTCTAAAGCCACCGCTTTGCCATACACTTTTGTTGACCCGTTGCAAAGTGTATAAGGAATAATTTTCAAAACACCCGGAGTAAAATTTGAAGTCCAGTTAATCAGTTTGGAATTTTGAGTTGTTCCATCTAATTCGATTGGTGAGTCCAGGGGTCCATGACCCACCAAAAAAGCACCTGTTCCAGTGTATTCCCATTTATAACCATCGGCGTAATCTGACATGGGGATAGAATACGTTACCGTTTGCCCAGCGCATACAGTAGAATCAAAAGCAGTATAGGAATTGACGTTTTTAGGCGGAAGACAATACGATCCTAGTCTTAATCTTGGTTGTCCTGAAAGCGATGATAAGTTGGTTGCCGACACGAACAGTTTATTTCTGGCTACGTGAACATTTCCAAAAATATTTGTTGTGAGCGCAGCCGGGACAGAAGCATTCCAATCAGGTGAATTAATTACTGGTCCTGTACCTTCACTTTCTACTCCAACCACATATTCACCAGCCCCACCGGTTTTGACATAAACATTTTGTTCGTAAACACACATTGAGTTGACGGGACCAGCTACATTGCTAATCATATTAGAGCTTGAAGGTGAAAGGGAATGGCTTAATTTCTCTGTTCCATTTGATTGTCTCACTACAAAAAAATTGTCGGCAGAACCGCCATAAGAATATCTGTCTTCAATTACAAAGATTAGCGAGTCTTCAACAAGTTCAAAAGAATATACACTCTGCAAATTCGTGTAGTTATAATTGAACGTTATTATTTTATTTCCACTTGCATCTAACTTAAAGAGTCTTCCATTATTTAATCCTTCGCCACCAACATATCCACCTACAAATAAGTTGCTGCCCTTTTTTCGCAAACAATAATATCTGGACATATTATAAGGTCCTGAAGCCATAAGTGGATAATTCAGCGGCGCTGATCCGTTAATCAAATAAGCTGCAACGCCATCTCTGTATTCCACCGGACCGGAAATTTCATTCACGGCCATAAATGCCCCGGAAAAAATAACTGTATCGTTCGAAATTAATATGTCGTCCACCCCTTCAGCCGAGGTTCCAGTGAGCAATGGTGTCATGTCAATTTCCGCATTCCACGCGTTAACAGTAAAATTTGAGTGTGAAGGAGGAATGAATGACTGACCGGCCACAAGTTTTGCTATTCCCAATCTTGTGATGTTTCCACTACCAGTATTCACATATGAAAAATTACCTCCAATAAACAAATGATACGTATAAACACCTAGAGTAAAGGTTTGAGTTAATGCGACGCATCGTATTTCACCATCCATTCCTGCAATTGGATTTGCATATGAATCTGTTTTAACAGCCATTGTCGAAGCGTCAATGAATGCAAGATTAAGTCTGTTAATTCCATTTATCTGGGTAAAATTTCCAACGATGATATAACTGTTGTGCGCTTGATCGTAAATGACGTCGTTGATATATCCTCCTGGATTTAAATTCAAATTGGCATTATCCAAAACTTGTGACACACCTTTTAAGGAGATCGCAATTCCCAAAAATAGAATGAAGTATTTCAACAAATGTTTTGAAGCCATCTTTTTAAAGTGGGCGACAAAAATAAAAATATCATCCTAATTCCCAAATGATTAAGACGATTATTAAAAGAAATCTCAAAGAGATTTAAAAAAAGAAAAGAGAATCAGATTTTAAAACGAAACTACAACGGAATATTTCCATGTTTTTTCTTTGGCAGATGCGCAACTTTATTTTTCAGCATGTCAAATGCACGAATAAGTTTCTTGCGAGTATCGTGTGGTTCTATCACTTCATCCACAAAACCGTGGGCAGCTGCGTTGTAAGGATTAGCAAAAAGCTGTGCGTATTCTGCTTCTTTTTCTAATAATTTTTTTGCAGGATCTTTGGATTCGTCAATTTCTTTTTTGAAGATAATTTCTGCAGCACCCTTTGCACCCATCACGGCAATTTCTGCGGTTGGCCAGGCGTAATTCATATCTGCGCCAATGTGTTTGGAGTTCATGACATCATAAGCTCCACCATAAGCTTTTCTTGTAATTACAGTAATGCGCGGTACAGTTGCTTCACAAAACGCATACAACAATTTTGCACCATTGTTGATGATTCCGTCCCATTCCTGATCAGTGCCCGGTAAAAATCCAGGAACGTCTTCCAATACTAAAAGAGGAATATTAAATGAATCACAGAAACGCACAAATCGCGCAGCTTTGTTGGACGATTGAATATCTAAAACTCCCGCAAGATAGGCCGGTTGATTTGCAACAATACCTATACTTTTCCCTTCTAAAAATGCAAATCCAACTACAATGTTCTGAGCATAATTTTCATGCACTTCGTAAAATGAATTTTCATCCACAATTTCTTTAATTACGGATTTGATATCATACGGCTGATTAGCATTTTCCGGAACAATTGAATTTAATCCAGGACGATTTGCATCTCCGCCGCTGTAAGGATATTTTGGTGATTGTTCTTCGCAATTTTGAGGTAAATAAGAAAGTAATTTTTTGATGTCGTTGATGCATTGCAAATCATTTGCAACGGCAAAATGGGCAACACCTGATTTTTGTGAATGCGTACTGGCACCACCTAATTCTTCTGAAGTTACTTCTTCATGCGTGACAGTTTTTACAACGTTTGGTCCGGTCACAAACATGAAAGATGAATCTTGCACCATGTAAATGAAATCAGTTAACGCAGGGGAATAAACCGCACCACCGGCGCACGGTCCCATAATGGCTGAAATTTGCGGAATAACTCCGGAAGCAATCGTATTTCTGAAAAAAATATCTGCATATCCGCCTAGTGAAACAACACCTTCCTGAATTCTTGCCCCGCCTGAATCATTCAAACCAATTAACGGAATTCCGTTTTGCAAGGCCAGATCCATGATTCGCACTATTTTTTTAGCGTGAATTTCGGCCAATGATCCTCCAAAAACAGTAAAGTCCTGAGCAAAAACGTAAATGGGTCTGCCATGTACTTTGCCATATCCGGTTACAACGCCATCACCTAAAACTATTTGTTTATCCAAACCAAAATTGGTTGAACGGTGTTCAGCAAATTGTCCGATTTCTTCAAATGTATCTTCATCCAGCAATAAACTGATTCGTTCACGCGCTGTCAGTTTTCCTTTTGCGTGCTGTGATTCTATTCTTTTTTCTCCTCCGCCTTTTAATGCTTCTTCTCTTTTTGAACGCAGTAATTCCAGTTTCTGTGACATGTGATCGGGGTTTTGTGTTCACGAATTTAGGGTTTTTGGGGAGGATTTAGCTCTTAGGATTTAGGATTTAGTTTTTTTTGGAGGATTTAGCTCCTGGGATATAGCCTGTCTGACTGCGTCATGCGGACAGGGATTTTAGGATAAAGGATATAGTTAGCCTGACTAAGCCTTGAAGAAAGGGATTTAGTGTTTTTGGAAGATTTGGCAAAACTAAATCCTGTGAGCTAACTCCTAAATCCTTAATTTTACATCATGTCTGATCAAATCATAAATAAAGTTGCTGAAGCAGGAATTGAACAAATTGACCTGAAGGATTTTGTTTTGAAAGAGCCGATTTTGGAAATTGATCTTAAAAATCAGTTGTGGAATGAACTCGTATTAAAGGAAAAGGAGTTCAGAGACTGGATTAAAAATCATAACTGGAATGAATATCAGAATAGCGTGGTTTCTGTTTTTTGCTCTGTGGATGCCATTGTTCCATCGTGGGCGTTTATGCTTGTTACCTCTGAACTGAAAGATGCAAAGACGGTTTATTTTGCATTGCCGAAACAGGTAGAAGAAGAGTATTTTTTTGATCAGCTGAGAAACTGGAATGTGAGTCATCTTGCGGATAAACGAGTGATGGTGAAAGGTTGTTCAGATATTCCAAATCCGGAAAAAGCTTATGTCATGCTCACGCAGAAATTAGTGCCGGTAGTGAAAAGTTTAATGTTTGGAGAACCTTGTTCAGCAGTACCAGTCTATAAAAAGAAATAGGATGAAACCAGGCCGCCGTTTTTTATTTACGCTTGCATTTATTGAAGGTGCATCAGTAATGGCGTGTGAATTGTTCAGTGCAAAAATGATTGCACCCTTTTTTGGTGGTTCGCTTTATGTTTGGGCCGCAGTTTTAGGAATTACACTTTTTGCCTTGATGTCTGGTTATTATTTTGGGGGCTATGTTTCATCAAGAAAAAAATCTGCCAACACCGTGTATTGGGTTTTGATTTTAGCCGGAATTTTTTTGATGATGATGCCTTACACCAGCGTTTGGATCATGACAGCAAATCTCAATATGAGCGTACAACTGGGCTCAACGGTTTCACTTTTGGTGTTTATGTTTCCACCGCTTCTACTGATGGGAATGACTTCTCCATTGATCATCAATTTAATTAATACACAATTGGATGAAACAGGTAAAAGTGCAGGATCAGTTTATGCTATTTCTACCATGGGTGGAATTGTTGCCACATTTTTAGTTGGTTTTTATCTGCTTCCTGAATTTGGAATCAAAACACCCTGTTTTTTATTCGGCGCTGTACTGATGATTTTACCACTAATTGCTTTGTTGAAGTCAAAAATATTTTCAGCCGGACTTGTTTTGATTCCTGTTATATATTTTGGATTTCAGACACAGGCAAAAATGCCGGATGAAGTAGATGGAATTCATGTTGTATATGAATCAGAAGGCGTTTTGGGTCAGATAAAAGTGGTGGACATGTATTATCCTACAGTGCAAAGAGGATATGTGCCGGGCAGATCATTGATGGTCAATAATACCGCTCAGACAATTATGGATCTTGAAAATCCGCAGTTTGATTTGTGGGAATGGTCGCATTATTTTCCAACTGCGGTGAGTATTTTTCCTCAGGGCAGTGATGTGCTTCTTTTAGGTTTAGGTGGAGGAACACTGGTGAGACAATTTGAACGATTAAATTTTGATATGGATGTTGTTGAAATTGATCAGCGCGTTAAAGATGTTGCGTTGGATTATTTTTTCATTGACCCTTCAACCAATATTATTATTGATGATGCAAGACGATATGTAAACACGTGCGAAAAGAAATACGATGTGATTACGCTTGATCTTTTTCTGAATGAAACTCCGCCAGTGCATGTTTTAACGGTTGAGAGTTTTGAAAAAATAAAAATGATGTTAAACCCCGGCGGAATGGTGATGATGAATTTTTACGGATACATCACCGGAGAAAAAGGCAGAGCATCAAGAAGTATTTACCGCACTTTTGAAGAGGCTGGATTTCATGTTGATTTATTGGCAACTCCGGGTGAAGAGGCGTATCGAAATTTAATTTTTCTGGCATCCGTTGATCAACATGATTTTTCGAAAATCAATTATGGCGAACCATATAGGGATACTGTAAAAAATCTGGAAGAACATTTTATTCCGCGCGAATCTATTTTAATGGAGGATGCACTTCTTTTAACAGACAATCAACCGATCCTTGAAAAAATCTATTTACCTGCAGCGTTGGATTGGAGAAGAAGTTCCATTCAGGCAAATTTGATTCCAATGGTGCAGCGTGGCATGCAGGGTGTAAAATAAAAAAGCCGGAAAAATTTTTCCCGGCTCTGATTTCATTTAAATTTTCTTTATTTCAGCAGATGCGATTTGGAACTGTTTTTCCAGCCAGCCTGTGACTCGTAATCTACCCAGTAAATTTTTAAATCAGCCTGTGATTCATAATCCACAAAATAGACTTTCACATCTGCTTGTGATTCATAATCTACAAAATACCATTTGCCATCTTCATCAGCCTGTGATTCATAATCTACTTCATAAACGAGTAAATCAGCCTGAGACTCATAATCTACAATGTACACAGTAACGTCTGCCTGTGATTCATAATCCACTTTATAGATGGATTGAGAGAATACCATATTGGACAATAACATCAAAACAGATGTCAAAACCAGAAACAAAATTTTTTGCATAGGACTTAATTTTAAACCAAGTTACAAAAAAAAAGGGGATTCCCAAGAATCCCCTTTTATCAATCACCAATTCGATTTGCTTAATCAATAGTCAATCTTGAAACGCGCATGGTTTTTCCTTTTCTTCCAAATACAATCATTTCATTGGCTGAATATTGGATTGAGGAACGAGGCATAAGTGGCATTTTATAACCTGCTTCTTTGTCCTGTGATTTGAAAAGAACGTCAGCATTTAATTTACCATCTGGAGTTACGGTTACCAATTGGGTAACTGAAGTTTTCTGTCTTACCGATAAAAGTTTTTTACCTGCAGCTGCACGCTCAGCATTTTTAGGATTTTCATTATACATGATGTAAATGTTGTCTTTGTTCTGCATAACCGAAATACCATAATATGGTAATTCATTGACCCCTGGCGTCATGCCAATTCCTAGCTGCTGGAACAGAGTGGCACCTCCGTCTCTTGCGGTACAATACTGTCTTTTCTTGATAACCGCAGCAGTTTTCATTTTACCCTGATCATCAACGAACATTACGAGTACATTACCAAACAACCAGGATTCAGAAGTATGTGTGTTACCGTTTGCATCTGTGGTTTGAGTTTGGGTATAAACATAGTGTTCAGCAACTACAGCCATACCGCCGTTTGCCATTGGCATTGTCCGTCTTACAACATATGCAGGCATTTCTTTTCCTTTTTCAGCTCTGCGCTCTCCAATAAGTTCTGTCAATAATTCTGTGCCAAATGGAGAGAGACTTTTTGCAACCACTTCTTTAGTGGTTGGATCAATACGCAGGTAGAAGAAACCTTTATAGGTATCCATTAATTTTCTCTCGCTGTAAAAACCTGTACCAACCAATTCATTTTTGTTGTTTACCTCCAATTCGATTGTTCTCATCAGTTCTTCCTGAAAACCAATTTCATATTGTTTTAATTCCCCTGTTTTCCAGAAATAGGAGTAAACATTTACATAATATCTTCCTCTTGAATCTTTGTCGTCTTTTTCATCATTGGTCATTCTGATTGATGCTACAAGGTGAACATTACCGTCTTTGTCGATCTCAATGTCCATCATGGTAAAGTTTTTATCTTCAATAGGGAACTCAATATCTTTTGACCACACTTCTGACATATCAGCATTCACCACCTTCATTCCGTAACGTGCATTTTCATTATTTTTTGTTGGATATCTTGTCAGAAACATCACTTTCATTGAGTCAACACTTCTGGTCGCTGAAAATGGGTTACTGTAACTTCTGAATTTATCATCAGTTACTTTTACCGCTTCCAGATGACGATTAAAGTTGCCGGTATTTGGATTGAGTTCAGAAGCAAACAGGTAGTAAGTATTTGCTTTGTTGTCAAAATATCTTGACATAAAATAGACATTACTTCCAATTTTAGTTGCCCAGAAATATTTTAGTTTTTTACCTTCTACTTCAGGAATTTCAATTTCGAATTTTGATTTCTCATTCAATTGACCGTCTAAGTTCAAAACGCGGAACTTGTTACTGATAAATCCGGCACGTGTCAAAAACGAGGTTTGATTGTCGTTTGCATCAATTACCGTTTCAACGCTTTCTAGACTGGTAACGGTGAACTGAGCTCCGTTGTGAATTTTAATTTCCTGGGCATTGGTTTCAAGGCCGAACCCGGCAACCAATAAAATAACAATACTTAATAATTTCTTTTTCATAATAAGTTTAATTGAATGTTCAGGGCTGAAATGATTCAGTTCTGAAAATCAGTGAATGAGCCAAAAATAGTGATTTTAAGTCGTAACAAACTATGATCAGGATTTTTACGTTGTATAGGGAGAAAGATTTGTATCTTTGAATCACGTATAAAACGTACAGTTTATGAAAAAGAGATTTTTAGTTTTGATGATGCTCATATCCGTATTTTCGAACGCACAGGACGGACCAACTGTTGTTGTTTTCAATTCATCTTCAGAGAAAAAAGCACCGGAGTACTGGAAAAAATATAATCTTGTAAAATTCAGTGTTTTTGAGGCTTTTGCTGGTGATTTCGCTTTTTACTATGAACGCGTTTTAAATGAAAATTTTACTGCTGAGATTGGTTTTGGACCTACTCTTTCCAATTATGCTTCTATGTTGTGGAATGATAATTTTACAATTAATGATGATAATTATGAGCCTTTAATGGGGGGTAGTTTTGCTATTGGTGGCAGATATTATCCGTATCATGCTGCAGATGAATTTTATTTTGCGCCGGAATTTAAATTCAAATATTATCACAACAATCTGACATACATGAATATGCTTGGACAGTCAGAAGTGATGGAAGAATCATGGCAGGTTGCAATGGGGCGTATCACATTTGGTTATTGCTACTTTTTTGATGACAATATTTTTATTGATGGTTCTGCCGGATTTGGTATTGGAAAAGTGAAAATGGTTTCTTTGGATTATGATGATGTTACCGGTGCGCCTTTTGCAAAAGAAGATGATATTCTGGCGCCAAGATTTCAAGTCGGTTTGAAAGTTGGAGTGGCGTTTTAATCAGTCAGAAAGTTATTTTTTCTAAGCCTGAATTTTTTCTGTTTATTCTCTCTGTCTTCTTTACTTAGTGTGAAATTGCATCAATGGATTTTCCTGATGATGCGTTTGTTATAAATACATGAAGGTCTCTGCTCAATTCTGTTTCTTTGCTTCTCCGTGTTAAAAATATTTCCCGCTGATCACGCTGAAAATCGCAGATCGAATTGATCGGAGAAACCATAACACAAGTACGCTTTTTATAACGCTCAGTGTATCTCCATGAACTCTATGTCTCAGTGGTTAAAATATTTCACGCAAAGACGCCAGGTCGCAAAGGAATTGAATTTTCTTTGTGAATCTCCTTGCATACGCTTCGAAGAGACGTTGTGGCTAAAAAAGTAATGGATCAATTATATCTTTAGAAATACACAACTTATTTCAAAACATTAACAGATACCTTTGATCTGACAACTCTTTCTTTAAAAGAATTAAAATCCAAAAGTCACTCCACCCATTACCTGAAATCCCTGTACCGGATAGCCATACCATCTTTGATAAGATTGCGCGGCAAGATTATTGAATTGAAGAAAAGCGGACAGGCGTTTACTATAGCGGTATTCAACGTGCAAATTTGCATCTGCAATTACGCCCATTTCATTTTCAGTGGCGGCTGAATCAAATAGTATTGCAGGACTTCTTCTTCCGCCTTTGAGCACGAAATCAGCTTTGATATAAATTTTTTCAAAGAGATTATAATTGCCTCTGAGCGTGAATGCATATGTTGGTAAATGCCAGAAATTTTCATACAGCATTCCGACAATGTTTGACGAATAAATATTGTATTCCCCAAGCAAATCTATTTTCAGTTTTTCAGCATTCTGATAAGAGAAAGAACCATCTATTGTTATCACGTTCACATCATTATAAATAACCCCAAAACGATATTTGTCTGAGAACAAGGTATCATTCACAAAGAGCGGCAAATTGTCTATGTTTCTGTATGAAAAGCGCGCGTTGAATGAAATTGTTTTTGAAAGTGTTCCTTTGATTCCACCGTATGCGTGAATCGTTCTTGTGTTATGCAGATCAAGTTTGTTCAGAATAAACTCATTAGTTCGGTTGAGTGAGTAATAACTGTTTTGTTTTACTCCTCCGTCAACTCCGATATAAGGAATAAACATATCATTAAACAAGCTGTATTTGGCTTCTACAACCGGCACTACTTTAAATGAAGTATCGGATGGCGTATCAATATTCAGATCAACGCCATAAGTGACTTTCCATTTTCTTCCGTAAGTCGTGATTGTTGGTCTGAAGTGAATCAACCAGTTCATCTCTTCGTGCGAAGAATAACCCGGCGCAAAGGTTGTATCTGCCAGATTAAAATTGTATTGGTTGTAATTGATGTCAAATGTTCCCGCAAAAATATTTTTCTTGAATTTGTAATGCATATTTGTGCCTATCGAGAACAAATTGTTTTTTCCGTTCAATCCTAGTGTATCGGTTTCTTTTTGAAAATCGTGAAAATAATTGTAGCGCGTATAAATGCTAAACATAAGTTTGGCGCTGTCTCTGCTGGAGAAATTTGAAAATTTAAAACTTCCGCCAATTCCCTGAACACGGTTATAAAGTGAATCTTTTCCAATCAGGTTTGCGGTGTCTTTAATTCCATAATAATGATACCCGTGATTGAGATAATTAAATTCAGGCTGAAATCTTAAATTGGTTGTAAAAAAGTCGCCAAAAACGCGGCCGGACGTTTTGTCAAAAGTACTAGGCGCATAATCTTTAATATTTCCAAACGCAGAGTTATGTTTTATTGCCACTCCGTAATTCGCTCTTCTGTTCCGCATGGAATTGTAGTAAAATTCTCCAAGCGGACTGGCGTAATTTCCAATTCCTAATCGCACATATCCGGGATAAAGTTTATCGAGCTTTTCTACAATTTTTATTTTCGATGGCTCAATTTCAGTGACAATGATATCTGTTTTGAGATGTCTGTTTAATAACGGATATTGAGCGGTGGGACTTGAAATAATAGTATCAACAATCACCGGGTTTTCTGTAATTCTGTAAGCCGGAGTAATGATCCGTTCACCAATGGTAATGTTGGTCCATGTTTCAGGATCTTCCTGTGAAAACCCAAAAAAGGAAATCAGAGAAAACAAAAACAGTATGCCCTTCAGGTTATTCATTTCCACCTCCTATTTCTATTGTTCCGTTGTTTTGCAGTTCAATATCTTTATCTTTATTCTTGAGTTGCATAAGTTCATCTTTTACCGCCTGAGCTTCTGCCAGAATTCCGTCATCTTTGTTTTTATAATTGTTCAACACTGAATTAATGGTGTATTCGGCTTGCACATAATCTTCAACTGCCATGGAATTTTTCGCCTGAAGAATTAATGCTTTGGCAACCCAATAAGAGTAAGATGCACGATTTTTTACAATCGATCGTACTTCGGTTTCTGAGTCATCGTAATTCATCTGAAGATGATAAATGAGTGCAATTAAAAATTGGGCTTCTGCACCAATTGCGCTGTTACTTTTGAATGAAACATACATCAATGGATCTACAGCATTATCGTAATTTCCATCTTCAAATTCTGCTTTACCAATTACATAATTCGCCTCAATTTTTACGTTGTCGAGTGAGAGAGAATCTTTCAATACATCATGTGCATAAGGCCTTGCAAAATCAAGTTCTTTTTTGAATGTATAACAACGCATTAAACCAATCTTGGCGGTCAGTTTGTTTTGCGCATACGTCGCGCTGATTTCAAGTTTTTTATATGCATCCAGCGCAGCATCATAATTCTTGAGTTCATATTCGTGTTTTGAAACAACCAATGCGGCTGATTCGGTGAAAATGCTGGTTGGTTTTGACAGTACTTTTTTATAAGCCTCAACACATTTTTCTTTATTCCCCGACTGATAATAACTATTGCCCAAATAATAATATGCCTCTAATTGTTTGCGCGGATTTGGAAGGGTGAGATATTTTTCAAATCCGGTTATTGCGGAAGAATAAAGAGAGTCTTCATACGGTCGCATCGCTGCATCAAACATGAGTGCATCCTGATCGTTATCGTCTAGCTGAATATTCAGACGATCCAGCAGCGCGACGTATTTTTCTGGCTGACCCATAGCCGAATATACTTCGCGCAAAATTTCTACCGCTTCTTTAAACCGGTGTGATGTTGGATACTCATTCACCACCCTTAAAAATTGTGTTTCAGCAGCGGTGTATTCTTTTGAAGTGTGATGAATTACTCCCAATTGAAAAATGGCATCTACTGCGTGAACATGTGCCGGAAAATCTGCAAGCAATTGATTGTAATATCTTTTTGCGTTTGAATAATCTTCAACTACGCGGTAAGTTTCTGCAACTTCATATAAGGCTGGAACAAGGAAAACAGAACCGGTATGGTTGTTTACAATGTCAAGCATGGTGCTGATTTTTTCAGGGTATCTTGAAGTAAATCCATATGAAAGTCCGATCTGATATTTCGCATAATCAGCTTGTCCGGCTCCAACCTCAATCGCTTTCTGATAGTAGAGAACTGCATTATTGTCATCAGCAGGTTTCTGAATAAAATAACAATCACCAATTCTTAAATAAGCATCTGCAATTTTATCACGGGCTGTTTCATTTGCATCCTGCGTAAAAGTTCTGAAAGCAGTTGCTGCATTGAAATAATCAGATTGATTGTAATAACAATAACCGATATTATAATAGGCGTCGTTGTGCTGAGTCAAACTTAAACTTCCTGGTTCTTCTAAAAATTTGCGGTAGGATGCAATGGCTTTTGGAAAATCTTTTTGGCGGTAATATGCTTCAGCAGTCCAATAGGCGCTAAGTGCGTTTAATCGTGGATCAATCGGATATTTTTTTACAAGTGCAAAGTTTTCAATGGACTTATCCAGCTGATTATTCTGATATAATTCAACGCCATAATTATAAGCCATCAGCTGGTAGGCTGTTTTTAATTTAAAATCTTTGTTTTCAATTTTATCGAGTGATGCCAGCGCCGCCGGATAGTTTTTCATGGTGGTATAAATATTCACCAGATATTCATGAATGTCCTGATTGCGTTTTGAATTTGGATAGCGGTTAAGGTAAAGATTGAATGCTTCAACCGCATCGTTGAATGGATTGAAATCAAGCTTATAGCAGAGTACCGCGTAATTATACAAGGCGTCTTCTTCAACTGCGGCGTCAAACGGCATATTGGATGCAAGTTCAAACGCGTTTCTGGCATAGTATAAGTTATCCATTTTCAGATAACATTCTCCAATGTGATATAATGAGATCTGCCCTAATTCATCTTTTACCTTGGCAACCTTGTCAAACATTTTTACAGCATTGACATAATCGTTGCTTTTGAAATAAGCGTAACCTAATTGGTAATCATCATCACGCGTTGTGGCGCTTTTGCGGTTGTAACTTTCAAGAAACGGAACGGCTTCATCATATTTTCCCTGCTGATAAAATGCATCACCAATCAGGTGTTCGATACAGATTGAATTTTTTGTGTCAACAGAATCCATGATAGTTGGACCATATGCAATGAGCTCATCAAATCTTCCCTGCAAATAATAAATCTGTGCAATGTAATAAGGAACCGTTTCCAAAAATCCCGGATCATTTTCCAGTTTCAGAAATCCTTCCAGAGCCGTCTGATAGCTCTTTTCGATATAGGCAATATGAGAATAATAGTAGAGTGCCGGTCCGTAATATTCGGTATCTGCATTAATGATTTCATAAAAGGCGTTACGCGCTTCTTTTAATTTATCCAGATTGAAATAGGCATAACCCAGTTTAAAATAATACTCGCCTTTTTGCTCATCTTTTAAATTATAAGGATCAATTTGTGTCAGCCATTCAATAGCTTGTTTGTAATTTTTTTTACGATAGTAGTGTCTGCCCAGTTCAAAATAAATTTCCTGCCGGTAAATGCTTTCAGGGTATTCATTTAAAAATCCCAGCAATAATTTTTCTGCATCGTTGTGAAAGAGATAGAGTGCACAGATGGCGTGATAATATTTTGCCTTGATGTAAAAAGGGTCCTGAGCATCTTTGTTTTCTTCCATGAAAAAAACAAACTCCTGTTGAGCAGCACTATACTTTTGTTTTTCAAATAAATCTTCTGCCGTGTGATAACGGGTATAATCACCGGTATAACGATCTGACTGCTGTGCAAAGGCAGCAAGCTGAACGAAAAACACAAACAGTAATCCAACTCTCATCATGACCGAAAAAATTGTGATTGACTAAATCCGTAACGTTTATCACGAATGGAATCAATCTGTAAAATTACGCCTGATGAGAAGGGTTCTTGTGAGAGGTGTTTGAAAGTTATAAACGCAAATCTGTTAAGATTATTGCGTGCCTTAATCCTTTTCTTGCAGATGGCAGGATACATTCGTCAGATACCTTTTTCAACGAAGCGCTTTTCACAAAATTTAAGTGATGGATTGTTAAAGGCCGTGCAATCAACAAGGATTATATGTAGTTTTACATCGTTAAAATTTATGGCTTCACCAAACAGAAAAGGCTTAAAAACGGCTTACGTATCAACGGTAATTGGCATTGTAATGGTGCTGGTAATTACCGGATTTGTAAGTTGGTTTGTGCTTGGGTTGAACCACCTTAAAAACACCAAGATTGAAAGTTTTGAGATTGATTTGTTCTTTGATCAGTCGCTCACAGAAGTTGAACTCGCTGTTATTGAAAAGGAATTAGCGGCCAAAGAATATGTTTCGTCTGCCACCTACCGATCAGCAGATGAAGCACTGGATATTTTGCTGGAAGAAGTAGGTGACAGCGCTCTTGCAGCAATTGATAACGAAAATCCGCTCAATCAATCTGTCATCATCACGCTTAAAAGGGATTATTTTAATGCAGATAAGGTGGCTGAAATCGAAACTGAATTGAAAGCAGAATACGCTGGACAGATCACAGAAATTTCTTACCGCAAAGAGATTTTTCAGGAGTTGAATCAGGGATTGCAAAAGATTGTTTACTTTTTTGTTTTGCTTGCACTGATGCTTCTGTTCATTGCCATTGGTATGATCAACAACACCATTCGTCTTTCGCTTTATTCAAAAAGATTTCTCATTAAAACCATGCAATTGGTTGGGGCAACACCTGGCTTTATTCGCCGGCCTTTTATTCTCGCCGCCATAGGACAGGCACTTATTTCAGGTCTCATTGCCGGCTCGCTGGTATTAGGTTTTGTTCTTCTTCTTGAGCGTTATGACCCTATTTTTCTGGAGATGACTGATATGGGTATTTACCTGATTGTCATGGCCGGAATTGTTATTTTTGGAATAATCATTACCGTTTTGTCAACATATTTCGCTTTGCGTAAGTATCTTCGTTTAAATCTTGATAACCTTTATTGAATTTATGGCATCTAAAGAAAAGTTTGTTTTTGGAAAAAATAACATCATCCTCATTCTGGTTGGAATACTCGTTACTCTGATTGGATTTGGATTGATGATTGGAGGCGGCTCTGATGATCCAAATGTTTTTGATAAAGCAGAGCTGTTCAGCAAAATGCGCATAACGGTTGCGCCGTTTCTGGTAATTGCCGGATATGGTGTGGTTATTTATGGCATCATGAAAAAACCTAAAACAGAGGTTTAATAATGACTTTATTTGAATCAGTTATTCTTGCTGTTATTGAAGGATTAACTGAATTTCTTCCTGTTTCATCTACTGGTCACATGATCATTGCCTCCAAATTTATGGGCATTGCGGGGGACGAATTCACCAAACTTTTTACTGTTGCCATTCAGTTTGGAGCAATCCTGTCTGTTGTTGTGATGTACTTTAAAAAATTTCTGCAAGGGTTTAATTTTTATTTCAAACTGGGTGTCGCGTTTATTCCCACCGGAATTATTGGTTTGTTGCTGAAAGATACAGTTGATTCCCTGCTTGAAAACGTTACGGTGGTTGCCATTTCGTTACTTGTTGGCGGAATTATTCTTTTGTTCGTGGACAAATGGTTTGCCAAAAATGAAACTGAAGGAACAGAAGAAGTATCATTGAAAAGTGGTGTTATTATTGGAACCATTCAGGCAATCGCAATGGTACCTGGTGTCTCACGCTCAGCTGCAACAATTTTGGGCGGACTCACACAAAAATTAACGCGCAAAGCTGCTGCTGAATTTTCATTTTTTCTGGCTGTACCAACTATGTTTGCAGCAACAATCAAATCCATCTGGGATAGCAAAGAATTACTTGCAGCTTCCGGAAATAATGAAATCATGATACTTGTTGTCGGAAACGTTGTCGCTTTTATTGTGGCTTATTTGGCAATTAAATCATTCATTGGATTTCTCACCAAAAGAGGTTTTCTCATTTTTGGATATTACAGGATAATTGTTGGATTAATTCTGCTTGGATTAATTCTGGGAGGTTACGAATTTGAAATGATCTGATGGATTTTGTTGCTGGTGAAGTTATGCTGGTTCACAAGCCTCTCACGTGGACTTCATTTCAGGTTGTAAACAAACTTCGGCATCATCTGAAAAGAAAAACCGGTTTGAAAAACATTAAAGTTGGTCATGCGGGAACACTTGATCCGCTGGCGGATGGTTTGCTGATTATCTGTACCGGAAAAAAAACCAAGGAAATAGAATCTTTCATGGGTTTGGAAAAAACGTATTCCGGTGTAATTACCTTGGGCGCAACCACGCCATCCTATGATTTGGAAACAGCAATTGATCAGCGCTTTGATCTGGAGAATCTGTCAGAAGAACAAATAAGAAAAGTAGCTCAATCCATGACCGGTGAATTGGATCAGATGCCTCCCATATTTTCAGCAAAAAGAGTGGATGGAAACCGGGCTTATGATCTTGCAAGAGCGGGTAAAGAGGTGGAATTAAAACCAAAAAAAATTGTTATTTCTGATTTTGAAATCGTACAAATTAATTTGCCCGAGGTGCATTTCCGGATTTCCTGCTCGAAAGGAACCTATATCCGAAGCATCGCATTTGATTTAGGGAAAAATCTGAATAACGGCGGACACCTGACAGCCCTTCGGAGAGAACGAATAGGAGATTATGATTTGAAAAATGCTCGTTCTATTGAAGAGTGGATCGAAATTATCGGTTAGACTGCTATTTTATTTGCTTTTTTAAGTTTTCTCAGGCTATAATTCTCCGTCTCACACCTTATATTTGTAAAAATGGTTTCAGTAAATGAAATAAAGGATTGTGTTGACAAGGAGATGATTCTCTTTGAAGAAAAATTCAGAGAAGCACTCCGTTCAGATGTTACATTGCTTGATAAAATTACCCACTACGTAATCAAGCGCAAGGGAAAACAGATGCGTCCCATGTTTGTTTTTCTTACGGCAAAATGCCTCCATGGAGAAGTAAAAGAGTCTACCTACGTTGCCGCTTCACTCATTGAATTATTGCATACCGCCACACTTGTTCATGACGATGTTGTTGATGATGCAAATGAACGCCGCGGTTTTTTTTCTGTGAATGCGCTATGGAAAAATAAAATTGCCGTGCTTGTTGGAGATTATTTACTGGCAAGAGGCTTACTTGTTTCTGTTGAAAATAATGAATTTAGGCAGCTTCAGATTATTTCCGGCACCATGAAAGAGATGATTGAGGGAGAATTACTTCAGGCGGAAAAAGCCAGAAAACTGGATATTACAGAAGAGGTCTATTTTAAAATTATTCATCATAAAACTGCTTCCCTTGTTTCTGCATGTTGTGAAATTGGTGCTGTTTCTGTTACTCAGGATGAAACGCTCATTGGAAAAATGAAAAAATTCGGAGAATTGGTCGGGCTGGCGTTTCAAATCAAGGATGATATTTTTGACTATGGAGACAGCGACAAAATCGGCAAGCCGACGGGTAATGATATCCGGGAACGCAAAATGACGTTGCCGTTGATTTATGCTTTGAAAAATTCATCAGAAGATATTCAGCAAAAGCTCATCAGCATTGTAAAAAATCACAATGAGGAACCTGCTAAAATTCGCGAAGCAATTGGTTATGTGATTGCATCCGGAGGAGTAAAATATGCGCATGACAAAATGATAGAGATCAAAAATCAGGCGCTTGAATTGTTAAATGAATTTCCTGATAACTCAGCTAAAAATGCGCTGAAAGGTTTAGTTGAATATACCGTTTATAGAGATAAATAGTATGAAAAATTATTGGCCGTTGATTTTGATTTCAGTTCTTGTTTCCTGTAACGAAAGTGCGGAAAAAGATTTACCTGAAATACAAAGTTCAGATGAGAAAATTGAAGAAGCCACACCAGATAAAATGCCTTCAACCACAGCGTTACAACCGGGTGAATATCTGGAATATTATGAGGGGGGGCAGATAAAAATTAAAGGATATCATAATCAATCCCTGCAGCGTGAAGGTTTATGGATTTCGTATTATGAATCCGGATCCAAATGGAGTGAGTCGTATTACATTGATGGTAAAAAGGACGGACATACCGTTACATTCTTTCCAAATGGCGGAATTCGCTATGTCGGAGAATATGATAAGGATGAAAAAGTGGGTAAGTGGACATTCTACGATGAGGCAGGAGCTGTTTCCCACGAAGAAGAATATTAAATAGCCCGTGAGTATTTAGGCCGGAATTGTCGATTTTTTTCGTTGCTCAAACGTTTCTTTTCTTACCATTCGATAGATAATTTGGACATCTGGCTAAAATCATCACATTAACCCCTTGATTTTTAATATATTTGATTTGCTCTCAACAGGCAACCTAATTAAGCCTTTAAACGTTTAGACAGGTACGGTGTTTGATAGTAGAAAACTGCTTGACTCATTCATGAAATTAAAATTGCTTTTGATCAGTATTTTGTTCGGTTCCATTTCTATGGGACAGGATGAGATATGGATCAAACCAAATCATGGACAATGGCACGATAATGTTGAGTACCTGATAAATATTCCTGGGGGGCAAATGTTTCTTGAAAATGGAGGATTCACTTACGCCTTTACCAACTTTGCAAAAAATCATATTCACGATGATGGTGAAAAACATCATGATGAAGAAATTAAATCACACGTTGTTCGAACAAATTTCATCAACGCAAATTCAAATCCCGTTTTTGAAGAATTAAAACAAGCTGAATTTTATGAGAATTATTTTTTAGGAAATGATTCCACTAAATGGAGGACTGATATTATCCCATGCAATGAAGTAAGATATAAATCATTGTACAATCTGATTGATCTGCATTTGTACGAATACAATGCAACGCTGAAATATGATGTGGTAGTGCACCCCGGAGGAAATCCTGCTGATTTTAAAGTCGAATATAAAGGACAAGATGATATCTACCTTTTGAATGATGAACTTATTATCGAAACCACACTTGCAACAATCAAAGAGGGTAAACCAAAAGCATATCAAATTATCAACGGACTGGAAGTTGAAGTACCTTGTTTTTATGAGTTGAATGATCATGTTATGCAATTTGTTTTTCCTGACGGCTACGATGAGACAGCTGATTTGGTGATTGATCCAAACCTCACCTTTTCATCTTTTACTGGCGCAACGTCCGACAATTGGGGAATGACTGCCTGTCCGGATATAAATAAAAATCTGATTGCCGCGGGAATTGTTTTTGGTTCAGGATATCCGTTATCAACCGGGCCTTATGATGGATCCTTTAATGGAGGCCAAGTAGATATTGGTGTAACAAAATTTAATGCAACCGGTTCTGGTATCATTTTCTCCACATTCGTTGGAGGATCTGATGAAGAATCTCCGCACAGTCTGATCGTGAATGATGCAAACGAACTTTATATTTTTGGCGCAACTTCATCAACAAACTTTCCTACATCCGGTGGAGCATATCAGACTTCTAAACATGGTGGTTCACTATTTTTGTTTGACAATTTTGTAAGCTTTGATGGTGGATCAGATGCATACATCACAAAATTATCTGCAACCGGAAATTCACTTTTGGGAAGTACGTATTTGGGTGGATCAGGGAATGACGCGGCTTCATTTGGTTCGACCATTGCGTTCAATTATGGAGATATTTTCCGGGGTGAAATTATGGTTGATGCCAACTCAAATGTCTTTGTCACTTCCAGTACAAATTCTTCTGATTTTCCTATAGCCGGTGGTGGCTTTGACAATACCTTAGGAGGATCTCAGGATGCTTTCGTGGCAAAATTAAACTCCAATCTCACATCACTTTTGTGGAGTACATACGTCGGTGGTTCAGGACTTGAATCAGGCAACTCCGTACAGCTTTCTTCAACGGGAGATATCTTTATTGCTGGCGGAACAACCAGTACCGATCTTCCGGCAACATCCGGTCATTTGAACCCTGGTTTTAAAGGAGGCTCAACAGACGGATACGTGATGAAATTTGTAGCGCCGGGTTATGGTTCGCCAGCGGCTACCTACCTCGGGACAAATGATTATGATCAGGCTTATTTTGTTCAGCTCGATATTGATGATTATGTGTATGTGTATGGTCAGACAAAAGGTCCTTATACAGTTACTGCAGGGCACTATGTGAATCCAAATAGCGGTCAGTTTATTCATAAATTGAGCAACAATTTGGTTACATCACAGTGGTCGTCGGTTTTTGGAAGAATGAGTGGAAATGAGGAAATTTCTCCAACTGCATTTCTGGTAAGTGATTGTTATGAAATTTATATTGCCGGCTGGGGCGGAACGGTAAACTCAGCTAATTCAACAGCTGTAAACAGCACAACGACTGGTTTTCCAGTTACGAGTGACGCTTATCAGCTCACTACATCAGGCAGTAATTTTTATCTCGCGCAATTTACGAAGGACATGGTTACGTTGAAGTACGCAACTTTTATGGGAAGCACAACCGGGTCCAGTGATCACGTTGATGGAGGCACAAGCAGGTTTGATAAAGGTGGTGGAATTTATCACGCGGTGTGTGCCGCATGCGGCGGAAACGCTAATGGTTTTCCAACAACTTCAGGGGTTTACGGACCAACAAACAATAGTACCAATTGCAACATGGCGGCTTTTCTTTTTGAGTTGTCAAAAATTGAAGCTGTGTTAGGAACGGGTACTCCGGTTATTTGTATTCCTGATCCGGTGATTTTTGATAATACCAGCCAAAACGGAAATACGTATTTCTGGGATTTTGGTGATGGCCAAACATCAACGGATTATGAACCAACTCATTTCTATGACACGCCGGGATTTTACACCGCTATGCTCATTGTATCTGATTCGAGTGGTTGTTATTTGCCTGATACCGCCTATGTCGATGTTGAAATTCAGTTGCTGCAGGCTGAGGCCGGAACGCTTTCTGACACCATATGTCCGGGTGAATCAGTCGAACTTTGGGCAATAGGCGGTGATACCTATTTGTGGG
>Ga0268298_10000373_pt1 | contig 57730 bp, 50 predicted proteins | sample WWTPWeurt_MetaG_FD_194462 | JGI IMG/M metagenome (GOLD analysis project Ga0268298, IMG submission 194462) | Activated sludge microbial communities from WWTP in Nijmegen, Gelderland, Netherland - WWTP Weurt | ecosystem: Engineered > WWTP > Aerobic digester > Activated sludge | place... | reverse complement strand
AGTGCGTCTTTGGCACTCATCCTCCCGCTTGCGCTGCATGCCAGTCCATTGACGGACGCAGCGGAAGCCCGCAATGAGCGAGACGTTACACGGCTTCTGGACTCTGGGGCAGATGTGAATGCGCGCGGCGACGAAGGCGACACCGCTCTGCACACGGCTGTCTGGGAAGGGCATATAGCCATCGTCCGGCTCCTGTTGACGCGCGGCGCAAATGTAAACGCGAAAAACAAAAAAGGCGAAACACCTCTGCACTGGGCGGCGGAAAAAGGCCTCCTCGATATTGCTTCACTTTTGCTGGAAAAAGGCGCGGCATTGAACGCGAAAGACGAAGACGATCAGACCCCCCTGCACTACGCGGCAGAAAAAGGCCGCGCGCAGTTGACCGCTTTTCTTCTAAAGAAAGGCGCAGACCCTCGCCTGACAGACTCAGACGGCAAGACCCCCAGAGCACTCGCAGCAGCGGCAGACTTCCCGGCAGTGGTTCGCATCTTCGACGATCCAGCAGCAGCTGAAGCTGCACTCAGGACCCCCGAGCCAGACAAAACGCCAGACGTATTCAGAGATGTCGTAGAGATGCGAGACGGGCGCAAATTCGAACGATGCAAGGCCGCGGTGACAAAGGATTCCGTTACCATCATCACAAGGGAAGGGCAAACACTTGTATTTCCCAAATCAGAGGTTCGCTCGATTCGCAAAGGCAACTAGTTAAAAGAGCAAAAACAAAGTGCTCTTGAAGTGGAGGCAACGGGCGCGCATTCGGGCAAAAAAAGACCGCGTCCTCAGACGCGGCCTTTCTCTTTTCACTGGTTCTAAATCAAATCAGCGGCGATTGTAGTCAGCCATCGCTGTCTTGTGTGTTTCGCCTGTTCCGCCTTGCCATACAGTGTAGTATGGAGTCCAGCGAGTCCAGGTAGTGTAGCAAGTAGAGAGCCACAGGAATCCACATGCATAGGATTCTTTGAGCTGTCCGTTTCCACGTGCACAATGTGCGTTTACAGAACCAACCTGATTGATGCCGCAAAGAGAGTGGTTTGCAACCACGCCATCGTCGATGCCTGGAAGGAACGCAGGAGTCACTCCATAAGTTTCTGGATCATGACCTTCGCCTGACGTCAGGTAGATAGTGAGTCCACCGGACTGGTTGTGGTTGAAGCCGTTACGCGCTCCGCTTGTGCTCACTGAATGATCCAGCTGTCCGCCGTAGTTGCTCCAGCCAATCCATGCGAGGTAGGTAACTGACATATCAGCCAGTTCAGATCCACCTGCTGCGGATGCCATTTCCTGGATGCGACGAATGTGGTAGTAGCTTGCTAGAGACGGATTGAGGCCAAAGAAAGCAGAAGCTACCAGCCCACCTGTTGAGTGAGTGTAGATTTCGCAATCGTTTGCGCCAGTGCAGAATGTGTTGAGTGCGCGATACAGCTCAAGCTGTGCTCCGCATTCGTTCCAGCTGTAGGCTCCGCCTGGTTGTTCGCCGTCAAAACCAACGTAACGAACGTTTGTGGTCTGAGGTGTGAATCCCCAGCCGCTCCAGTAACCGCCCACGTCTGTAGTTGCGCTGGATGTGTTTGGAATGGTGCCACTGCAATGATTCGTTGCAGATCTACCGTGTACGAAAAGTTTGAATGTTGCGGCTGAAACGCTAGATGCTGCGAATGCCACCAGTCCTAGAAGTATAAGTTTCTTCATCGGTCACTCCCCCCACTGAGTGTTGAGACATTTGCTGACACCGTGTCACAAAAGTCAACCCGAATTCGGTGCAATGCACAAAAAAAAAGAGCAATTCCATCCGAAAAAAGCAAAAACGCCCGCCTTACGGAGCTGCCACAGCCCGAACCATGGCCTCTCTGGACTCGCGAGCGAATCTTTTTTGAAGAGTACGACTCACTGGATAGCCAATCCATGCAAGTAGTCCCGGTCGCGAGAAAGCAAAGAGATCGTAGTGGACCTGCCCGGTTTTGCGGTCATATTCGACCAGAAACCGCTCCTCTCCGATTTCGCTGTGCGAAGTCAACGTGCCATAGGCGAAACCAAATCGTTCCATTTCCCCTGTTTCTTCTACAGTATAGAGAATTCGGGATGCGTTGAGTGAATAGAACCCCAGATGTCTGGCCACGACGGCAACAGTCCGACCCGCCTCCAGAGGCGTTTCTAGCGGAACCAGATCAATCCAGCTCAGATCAAACATTTTCCATTGGCGAATCGCTGCCTTTGCGCGTTCAAAAATAGCCGGCCCCGTTCCGAGGTACTGTCGATTGTAGTCCAGGTTATAGCGACCGGAAAGAGTGAGTTCCCCAGGAGCTCCTTGACTCATCCCGGTTTCCTCATACGAGAAACGGTCTGTAGCAGAAACCTCAAGAAATCTCAGCACATCCGATTCACGGGGAGCACGCAGCATCATCATCCGATTTGGCCTTCGACATATTGTCCAATGTTTTTGCGTTTCCTACGACAAAATATAGAGACAGCGGAACGCATTTCCATTAGTTTACCAGGATGCACTTCCTGCCTTTCTTTTCTTTCGATTCCTGGAACCTGTTGTCTACCCTCATTCTGGTGTTCGCAGTCCAGGCATTCTGTTTCATCTTTGCATCTGTTTTCCAAACAGACAAACTGACTGATTTTGCGTACGGAATGACCTTTGTTCTACTCGCGTCTATTTTTCTTTTGCAGGCAGGCGAAAATACGCTGTCATGGATTCTTTGCAGTTGCATCATCCTGTGGGGCTTGAGACTTTCCGGATATCTTTTTGTTCGAATTCTGAAAATCGGCAAAGACGAACGATTTGACGGGAGAAGAGAGAATTTCTGGAGATTCGCATTCTTCTGGATCTTTCAAGCGATTGTCATCTGGGTCATCTTGCTTCCAGTCATAGTCGCCGTGCAATCAAGTGCACAACCTGGCGTCTTGAGCTATGCGGGCGTTGCTGTGTTTCTCTTTGGCCTGGTATACGAAACTATCGCGGACGCGCAAAAATTCCAATTTCGCAACAGGCCCGAAAACAAAGGCAAATGGATAGAGAGCGGACTCTGGAAATACTCAAGATATCCCAACTACTTTGGTGAAGTCGTTTTGTGGTGGGGAGTTTTCCTTATTGCGATCCCTGCGTTATCCGCAGCAGCATGGTTTACAATCGCAGGTCCCATTTGCATCACGTTCATCCTTCTGAAAGTGAGCGGCATTCCGCTGCTGGAAGAAGGTCACAAAAAAAGGTACGGAAAGAATCCTGCATGGCTGGCCTACGCAAAGCGAACGAGCACACTCTTCCCGTGGTTTCCTGAAAAGCAATGAAACTGCGACTCGGAGCAGGTTACGGAGCGGCCGAAACAGGAATCGCTGCAGCAGAAGTTATGCTGCAGCTCTATCTTCTGAATTTCTATATTGGCCAGGGATTGAGCCCTTTTCTGACTGGACTGGCACTTGCCTGTGCCGTAGCGCTGGATGCGTTTGCGGACCCGTTAGTTGGCGGGATCTCTGATAGAGCTCGTCCGGAGATGGGCAGAAGACGTGCATTCATTCTGGGTGGCTCCATCTTTCTTTCCATTGCGATGCCCGCACTCTTTCATCCACCTTCCACGGGAGAAGCAGGGCTGTTTGCATATCTCTTAATTTCCTACCTCGGGGTCAACCTTGCCATGACCCTTCTCTCCGTTCCTCACAGCGCGATGGCGGGGGAACTTGTTCCGGATCCATCGGAAAGGACTGCACTATTTGGATTTCGCCTTTTGTTCAATTGCGTCGGACTGCTGGCTGGAATCATTTCTCCTTCTCTTTCCGGATCTTCCGGCCATGGTAGCATTGTCATTGGAGTGATCGCGCTTGTCTCTGCGCTCATCACATTTCGCGCGACGAGAGGTCTGGACGTCCTACCGGCAAAACCAGAGTCGAATGTGCCGCGCCAGCCCATGCTGGACGTTATGCGATCTACGCTGAGCAACCGGTCATTTCTCCTCCTGGTTCTTGCGTTTCTGATCGCCTCAGTGGGTAGAACATTCAACTCCTCTCTGGCTCTCTACTACTACAAATACAGACTCTTACTCTCAGAGGAACAAACAACACGCGTCGTCCTGGGACTCTTTGTACTTGTGGTCACCGTTTCCATTGTCGCATGGGTCCTCCTTGCCAGAAGGTACGGAAAGAAAAGGCCCGCTTTTGCCGGAATCCTGGGCCTTGGCCTTTTGACTGCCATAGGCTATCCACTTTATCCTCCGGGTCAGCTGGGTGGTCCAATTCTAGCCGCTGTGCTCGGCGGATTCTTTGTCGCATCGATCATCCTTTTCGAGTCTCTTGTAGCGGACATGGCGGAAGCAGAGAGAGTGCGTTCTGGTGAGGCCAGAGAAGGGATCTTTTTCGGCTTCTGGAAAATGGCTAACAAAGCCGCAAGAGCGCTTGGTCTTGCACTGTCCGGGGTGGCTCTCAGCGGAATTGGTTTTTCAAACACAGTAACTCCCGGGCCAGAGATTGCCTGGAAAATTGCACTTCTATTCGGCCCGGGCGTCGGAGCCTGTTTTATAGCAGCAGCTGTCATTTTCCTTGGTGTCCAGGAGCCAGAAAAACCCGTTCAAAATCCTGTCTAATGTTTTCAAAAAACATTGGACGAAATTCAAGAACAGGATTTCCTTATCCAGTAGCACATGAAACGCACGCTGGCTATTGTTGGTTCGGGGATCTCGGGAATGGGAGCGCTGTATGCGCTGCGAGATGAATTCGCCATCACCCTGTATGAAAAGGCAGATCGAATTGGCGGACACACTCATACTGTGACAGTAGAGGATCCGTCCGGTCCGCTACCTGTGGACACTGGCTTTATAGTATATAACACAACCACGTACCCCCTCCTGACTCGACTCTTCGAAGAACTGAAAATCAAAACAGAATGGAGCGATATGTCCTTTGGTGTGCAGAACCTGGACACAGGACTTGAATGGGCGGGTCACAATCTGGGAAGCGTATTCGCACAGAAGAAAAATCTGCTTCGGCCGGCTTTCTGGAGAATGGTTCTAGAAATTCTCAGATTCAACCGCACAGCACTCAGACGCGCCCAGGAAAACTCCGAGGAAATTTCTCTTGGCGATTTCCTCAGAAATGACCGTTACAGCGACTACTTCATAGACAACTACATTGTCCCCATGGGCTCTGCTGTGTGGTCCACTCCCGCGAGAAACATGCTGGATTTCCCTGCGAGAACATTCATCGAGTTTTTTTCGAATCACGGATTTCTTGAAGTAGAAAGACGCGTTCGCTGGCGCACTGTATCAGGTGGATCGCATTCCTATATCAAGGCAATCCTGGATGAGGGAAAGCCAGAAATCCAAACAGGGCAACCTGTAACATCTGTCAGGCGCACCGCGAGTGGGAAAGTAGAAGTAACAACGCCACTTGAAAAGCGAGAGTTTGATTTCGTTCTCATGGCGTCTCACGCGAACGAAACTCTTTCTATGCTAGCAGATCCAACGCATGCAGAAACTGAGCTTCTGTCTCACTTTCACTACCAAAAAAATGAAGCAGTGCTGCATTTTGACGAATCCGTCTTACCTTCTGCTCCGCAGTGTCATGCGGCGTGGAATTTCCGCACTAAATCTGGAGTGCAGGCCATCGCATATTCAATGAAGCGCCTGCAAAATATCAAGTCTGATCGCCACTACATTGTTTCCCTGGGAGAGTTCGAACGCATAGACGAAAAGAAAATCATTCGCAGCATGACATACGAACATCCTCTATTCGATCTGAAAACGGCCCAGGCACAAAAATCCCTGCACCTCTTGAATGAGACCGGACCCATATTTTTCTCCGGCAGCTATTTTCGCTACGGCTTCCATGAAGATGGGCTCTGGTCTGCGTCCCTCGCCGCAAGGAGGATTCTCGATGTTTCGAGGCAACTCGTGCATGTATGAAGGACGTGTATCACACGTCAGACAGAAACCTGTTCGTAATTCATTTACGTACGGTCTCTATATGTTCGCCATAGACGTGGATGAACTCCCCAGACTGGATCGGTCCATGATTTCAGTGAATCGTAGAGGCGTTTTTTCCTTCTACGATCAGGATCATCTAAAATTCATTCCAGGCGATCAGGCAGCACCTATCGCGGGACACTCAGATCTTCGCGTGAGATTGGAGAAGTATCTGGCAACCGTCCGGCCAGGCTTCGTGCCTTCTCGCATTCTGCTGGTCACCAATCTTCGCGTGTTTGGATACGTGTTCAATCCAGTGAGCTTCTATTTCCTGTTCGATGACTCTTCGCACGAAGAAACAGTGAGGGCCGTTCTTGTAGAAGTGAACAACACGTATCTGGAACAAAAAGCGTTTCTGATCGAAGATAGTTCTCTGGAAAAAGTAGAACAGAAACTATTCTACGTCTCCCCTTTTGTCTCCTACGACGACACGTTCCATTTCCGTCTCACTCCTCCAGAAGATAGTCTCACAGTGATGATCGACTCGAAGAGAGAGAACCATGTGGAAGTCAGATCTGTTCTGAAAGCAAATCGCGTCCCTATGTCCAGGTGGGAGCTGGTTCGCCTGTCGATTCGCTACCCGCTGCAGACCATTCGCGTGATCTTTCTCATCCACTGGCAGGCAATGCGTCTTTATCTTCGAGGTGTTCCCTTTTTCCAGAAAAAGGCCACAGACGATCTGATCCGAATGCACGCACAAAGAAACCATCCTGGAGGCACAAGTTGAAAGCGCTTGCAACGAACATCACGCCCGAAATTAAAAAGGAGCGCACGCCGCGGTCAGCCGCGGAGCGAATCTTCTATAAATATCTTGCTCGCGCAAATCGCGGATCACTGGAGATTCAATTCCCGTCGAGCGGAGAATTCAGGACGCTCGGACAGAGAAGCGATAGCGCGCCCATCATGCAAATTCTGGATGAGCGTTTCTTCTGGAAGGTTCTGCGTTTTGGTGAAGTAGGTTTTGGAGAAGCATACGTGGACGGCCTGTGGACTACAGACGATCTCGCAGGCGTGCTTTCCTGGTTTCTGGCGAATAATTCTGTTACACCCACATTCTCCGCGAATCGTGGAAAATCCTGGTTCGTGAATGTACTTGGAATCGTGAATCGGGCTCGTCACGCTCTCAGAAGAAATACCAGAGCTCGCAGTAAGAAAAACATTTCAGAACACTACGATTTGTCCAATGAATTCTTTAGCCTGCTCCTGGACAAAAGCATGACCTACTCTTGCGCCATGTTTACAAAAGAATTGTCCCTTCACCAGGCACAGCTTCGCAAATTCGAAGTCATTTGCCAGAAGCTCGGACTAAAAGAAGGAATGCGCGTCCTTGAAATTGGATGTGGATGGGGTGGATTTGCTGTCCATGCGGCCACTCATTTCGGCGTGCACATGGATTGCATTACGATCTCTCGCGAACAACACGACTGGGTCAAGAAACTGATCAGCGAACGTGGCCTGGAAGATCGCATAACGGTTCGAATGCTCGACTACCGCGACCTCACAGGGCAATATGATCGGGTGGTTTCCATTGAAATGGTGGAAGCTCTTGGTTACGAATTCCTGGACCAGTTCTTCCAGAAAGCAGCGTCTGCACTGGCACCGGATGGCCTGATGCTCATTCAGGCGATCACATTCCCGGATCCATACTACGAGCCTTATCTACAACAGACCGATTGGACGCAGAAGTATATTTTCCCTGGATCCTGCCTCCTCAGTCTCCGCGAAACGTTAAACGCCATTCATCGCACCAGTGATCTGGTGCTGTGGGATGTAGAAAGCCTTGGGCCAAACTACGCTGAGACGCTTCGTCAGTGGAGAAAGAATCTGCACACGAATCGTAGCGCGATCGAAAAGCTCGGATACGACGAACGATTCTTCCGCAAATGGAATTACTACCTGGTATTCTGTGAAGTTGGTTTTGAAGCTAGATACATCAACGTTCAGCAGTGGCTCTTTGGCCGGCCTATGGCTCAGTCCTTACGTTCGATTTAGGAGATGGATATGAAAAAGAACATTCTAAGATTCCTGGTTTTACTCATCGCAGGAGGACCTTTGCACGCTGTGGAAAAAAGAATCGAATACTTTGCAAAAGCATATGATCGAAATACCGGCAAGTTCATCTACACGGAAATGCACTCCGAAATCTGGGTAGGCGGGAAGCATGCGGGTTCTGAGATCAATTACCTGGGTCCCGACGGAAAGGTGCTCGCATCTAAAACCATTCGCTACGGGTCGCGAAAGGCCGCTCCCGATTTCAAATTTGAAGACAAGAGAACCGGGTATCTGGAAGCCGCTTACTGGTCTGGACAATCGTCTATGGAATTCTGGAAACGAGAAAATCCAGGCGATCAGGTCAGACAGGTTCGCCTCAACGCACCGACCAGTGACACGGTTGTGGACGCCGGTTTTGATTATTTCATTCGCGAAAACTGGGAACGCCTGATGCAACAGGACGTGCTTGTTCATTTCGCAGTCCCGGCTCGCCACAGCTTCTTCGATTTTCGCATCCAGCGCGCGAATCGTCCGGCATCCAATCCGGCTCTCGTGTTGTTTGATGTCCGCATCGCAAATCCACTGCTCAATCTTCTAGTGGACAAGATCACAGTGGGCTATGACAGAAACTCGCGCAGACTCATGACTTACGAAGGTCTGTCCAACATCAGTGACGAAAACGGAAAGAGTCGCGCAGCGCGCATCGTGTTTGATTATTCAAAGGCAGGACTATAATGGATTCAGAACAAACAATTCAATCAGAGGCACAGGGCCCGGGTGCACTGGATCGACTACTGGCTCATGGGCTGGTCCCTGACTTCCTGATTCGATCCGGCATTCGCAGGCTCAATCGCGTGAGACTGAAAGAGGAATTCGCAGCAAATCATGAGGTCAGCCAGAAACGCCAGCAAGAGCTCATCGCTCGGATTAGGAAGAGCCCGCTTGCAGTAAGCACACGCGAAGCAAACGAACAACACTACGAAGTCCCACCGGAATTCTTTGAACTGGTTCTGGGAAAGCATCTCAAATACAGCTCCGCCTACTGGGGCGAAGGCGACAAGACTCTGGAGGAAGCGGAAGAAAGGATGCTGAAACTCACCTGCCAGCGCGCTCAGCTGGAAGGAGCCAAAAGCATTCTCGAACTCGGTTGCGGATGGGGCTCTCTGACGTTGTACATGGCAGAACATTTTCCATCTGCTCAGATCACTGCTGTTTCCAATTCACAACCGCAACGTCTTTTCATTGAAGCACGCGCTCGCCAGAGAGGCTTGAAGAACATAACCATCATCACAAGTGACATGAATTCTTTTGAGCCTTCGGACACATTTGATCGAATCGTTTCAGTTGAAATGTTTGAACACATGCGAAACTACGAAATCCTGTTTGATCGGCTGTCAAAGTGGTTGAATCTGGGAGGAAAGCTCTTTGTGCACATCTTTACGCACAAACACATTTCCTATCTTTTCGAACCACGCGATTCTTCTGATTGGATGTCACGCTACTTCTTCACAGGTGGAATCATGCCTTCCAATCATCTGCTCTTGTATTTCGCACAGGGATTCACAATCTCCGATCACTGGATTGTAAATGGGCAGCACTATCAAAAGACGTCAGAAGCCTGGCTTAAGAACATGGACAACAACCTGCATCGAATTAGAAGACTTTTTGATGAAACCTACGGCGCCGAAAGCAGAAAGATGATCGAATACTGGAGAATCTTCTTCATGGCAGTGGCTGAACTCTTCGGAACAAAAAAGGGAGAGGAGTGGATGGTGAATCACTATCTATTTGAAAAAACTGGCAACCGCGGAAGCTGAATTGGAATCACCGCGCGCGATGCAGAATCTCCTGCAGTTCCTCTGTTTGAAGAACAATGGGATTGCCCTTCATGCTGCTTGCCGCGGCTGCTTTCACGCATAATTCAGAGAAGTGTGAGTCCGTGACGCCAAAGGAAGAGATGCCTGAGATTCCAAGATGGTGCGCAAGATCAGAGACCCATTTCACTCCATCCTCCGCTGTGACACTCTGGTCGTTGGTCAGGATCTGAGCAACGACCGCATAACGTTCCAGGGAAGGCGAACCAGGATCACGCCCGCGAAGAGCTCGAATGTTCACTTCCATCACAGGAGCAAGTAGAGCGGCGCACACTGCACCATGAGGAGCATCAAACGTACCTCCCAGAGGCGCGGCAAATCCGTGAACTGCACCAAGCCTGGAATTCGCAAGAGCCATACCACCCATCAAAGAAGCAAGCGACATGTCGCTTCTCGCGGCCAGATCGTTGCCGTTCTTAAATGCGGGCAATAGCGAGCGAGCCCGCATCAAGCCTTCTCTGCAAATCGCATCTGTCATGGGATTGGCTGCATGAGAAACAAACGATTCCAGAATATGCGAGAGTGCGTCCATTCCAGTATTCGCAGTTAGCGCCGGTGGCACGGTCAACGTAAGCTCCGGGTCAACGCATGCGATCAAGGGAAGGAGGAGAGGACTGCGAAGACTGACTTTCAACGAATGCTCCGGAGAAGTTAAGACAGCATTGCGAGTGACTTCAGAACCTGTTCCTGAAGTGGTTGGAATCGCGACGAGTGGAGCTGCACGATGCGCAATCGTCTTCCCTTTCCCGATGATCTCCAGGTAGTCCAGAATGTCCCCTGGATTTGTCAGAAGACCGGCTACGGCTCTGGCTCCATCCAGCACTCCGCCACCACCAAGGCCAATCACCACTGGTTCGCGCACATTGTGTAAGTCTCGCATAACAGCCCGTATTTGATCTATGCGAGGTTCTCCGGCAATTTCGCATTCGACGACCGGCATCTCAAGCAAGCCTGCAAGCGCTTGCGCTCTCTCGCGGCTCTTCCCGTGCACAATTACGGCCGTCTTGCCCAGGAGGCGAATGTCAGAAGCTATTTCCCGAAAAACTCCGGGACCAAAGACAATTCGTGTAGAAGTCGCGAATTCAAAACGCACTTTATCCCCAGCCAGAGTCATCTGGAAACGAGTTGGAATATTTTGTACTCTGCCGTGGTTCAGCCATCATGGATTCCACAGTGTCACGCCATTTCTTATAGTGCTCGGTTTGCTTGTGATCCGCTGCGTCCGATTCTTTGCGATACACTTCTATCAGTAAAAAACGGGAAGGATCTTCTCTATTTTGAAGAACGTCAAAGCGAGCAATCCCTGGCTCCTGCACGCTCATCCTCGCGTTCTCCAGGGAAGCAATGCGAAAGCTTTCGATTGCATTTTCTTTGACGTGAACACTCACCTGGACAATGAACATGGCAACCTCTCAGGAAACAACGTGATCCAGCGAGTCGACACGCGCATTCATAATAGGAATCCATAGAGGCGGAAGAACAGCGAGCATGAGCATGGCCGGATAACCTGCGGGCAGCTGCGGACTATCATCAAAATGACGAAGGATCTGGTACTTCCGGCTGGCCCAGGCATGATGATCCGAATGCCGCGGAAGATTAAACAGAAACAATCTACCGATGATGTGATTTGAATTCCACGAATGTTGAGGTCGAACTCTCTCGTACCTGTCTCCCGTTCTCTGGCGCGAAAGTCCGTAGTGCTCTATGTAATTCACCGTTTCGAGGAGAAGGATTCCAATCAACGCGGACAGAAGAAATGCAAGCAGAGGTAGAGTCCCCAGAAAAAGAGCGATCCCCACGAGAAAGACGGCCTGCAAAGTCTGATCTACGAGCATTGTGTTATGAATAGATATGAACGCATGCCCGCGATCTCTGGTTCTCTTCGCTGATATCTTCCACGCGGATATATAACCCATGACAATGGAACGAATCCAGAAAGTATAGAGCCATTCTCCGCGTCTGGAGCTTGCAGGATCAAGTTCTGTGGCAACGTTTCGATGATGTCCGAGGTTGTGTTCTACGAAGAAGTGCGCGTAAAGAGAGGTGGCTAGCGAAAGGCGCGCCATTCTTTGCGAAAAAGAATCCGCACGATGACCCAGCTCATGCCCTACATTGATTCCGTAAACGCCGCATGCAAGTCCAGTTGAAATGATGAGCCCGCTCAATTGCAGAAGGTTCTGACTTCTGGACGCCTCAATCAAGAGCATGCCGATGAGACCGCATTGAAAGATGACGGCCGCGTTTAACAAATCTGAAAAGATAGTGCTTTGACCCAGAGTGCGTTCGTCGGTCGGATTGTTTACGTCACGCGACAGAAACGGCAATGTTTCGAGAATCGGGACAATGCCAAAGACCAGGACCACAGGCGCCCAGACCCATGGTCCCTGAAGAAAAAAGGCGCCATAGCAGGTACCCATCAAAACAAACGTTGCAAGATACCAGATCGCGCCCATTTTTCTAACTCCAGTTTTATATTCCGCTTAACGGGTCACTTTCGTGTAGTAACCATTGTTCGTGGCGACTCCCAGTACGTGGCCGTCTTTCTGATCCAGGATAAAAGCATGCTGTACGTTGCCATACCCGCCGTCAAACACAGCTCTGCATTCAGGCACAACAGGATAAGGCGGGGAGATTCCTTTTTGAAACCAGATTCCTCCGCCCTGCAAAAGCACGCTTGCCACTTCGCCTGAGGCAGGCTCTCTGTACTCTCCTGCAAAACGCGGCAGCTCAGTTTCCGGAGAAACAGACTGCCTGAACACAAATAGCGGGCGAGTTTCTCCCGCAAACTCCGTGGCTAGATTACCCAGCCTTGCCTGAATTCCAACAAGAACTCCCATTGTATCTTCTTCGTACTTAGGAGGATCTCCCAGATAGAAAAGAGCAACGTTGCTGCGCGGGAAGATTTGAAGCCAGGCAGCCACACCGTTTGCGCCCCCTACGTGATACATCTGCACAATACCCTGACCATCCGTACGGACTCGCCATCCGATTCCGTTGTAGTCCTGAAACTCCGCCGGCGGCGCATAGATCTGATTGCGAAGCATGGCGTCCACGCTCTGCGCATGCAAGAACCGCGCGTCTTTCCGTAAGCCTCGCCTCAAAAATACGGACGCGAATTTGGCCAGATCCGTCACGTTCGTCATCACACCGTAAGCTCCAGTGGAACCTGGAAGCATGCGCGAATCGTTCATTCCTGCTGCCGCGTATACTTCCTGATCAATGATGTCCGAAATTTGTCTGTGTGATATCTTTTTAAATGCTTCGCCTAACAGTTGATAGCCGAGATTCGAGTATCGGAATTGCACTCCTGCAGGAGCGGTCTGTGGAGAGATTGGAAAATCAATCTCTGGATGATGAATCATTTCAGGAGGAACATAGTAACGAAGGTCTGGCATTCCGGAAGAATGAGACAGAAGATGCCGAAGCGTCACCGCGGGAGAATGATACATCTCTTGTTCAACGTGAAGCCCGGGGAACACGTCTGACAGGCGTTCATCAAAATCAATGATGCCCTTTTCCTGAAGGCGCATGGCAGCCGTCGCAGTGAATACCTTTGTAATGGATCCCACAGAATAGAGACGAGATGGCACGGAATTGATGTAGCGGCTGTAGACCAGGTCATCACCACGGACGACACCTACAGTCATGCTATAGAACACACCCTTTGCAATGTGATACTGGATGTACGCCTCGAGATCATAGGAAAGAGACCTGATTTTCTCCTCGTCCACATGGACAGGACGAACCGTGCGCACCGGCTCCTCGCTGGTGTAGCAATGAGTGAATAGAACGAGCAACAGTAGTCCGAGCCGGGCCATAGACGTCCAGCCTGACTGGCTCCGTTAAAAAGAGAGTCAAACCAAAATGGCGCGGCCGAGAGCCAGTTTTTCCTGGGTCAGATCCTCCGTTTTCCATGCCTTTGAACCCGGGCAGGGCTCCGCCCCCCGAGGGGCAAAAAATATTTGACGATATATCCATCGTGGATATATCCATCCTGGACATGCCTTCCACCGAAAAACTCTCTCCAGCTGCTCTGGAAATCCTGTTGATCCTTGCGGGACAATCCATGCACGGGTATGCAATCATGAAGACTTCTCGCGGAGAAGGAGGCGTTCGCCTGGGTCCGGGTACACTCTACCGCTGGCTGGACTCTCTTTCTCAAACCGGTTACATCCGCATCAAGAAAGAAGACGGTCGCAGAAATCTATATGAAATCACACCTTCGGGAAGGAAGGTCTTACGCGATGAGCTTTCTCATGCCCAGAATCTACTGGCGCGAGCGAAGGTAGCGGGCATTCGCACCCAGGGGAGTGGCGGATAGAAAATGAAGCCGAGAAAGCATCAAGGTCGCATAACGCTACGCAGACAGCTGTTTTTGCATGTATTCTATCCAGAGGAATTTCTCAAAACACATCTGGAATCCATGTGCGAAGATCTTTCTGATCTAGAGTCAGAAGGAGCGCTGCAGGCACGTGACCTCATAGATCTGGCACTGAACGGGCTGAAAATCAGAATCAAGCATATTGCGCGCCGGATGCGCCCCTATCATCACGCTCTTTTGACCGCAACGGTTGCCTTCCCGCTATTTGCGGCGTTCTCTGCCATTTCATTTCTCTTTCTTCCGATCAATCTCCTCCCCTGGATTCTGGACTTTCCCTTTCAGGATTCACTCCTCATGCGCGCGGCGATCGTTCTTTCCCTGGTATCCTCTATCCTCTTGATCGCGAGCGAACGTTCGCCAAAAAACTTTCTGTGTTTGTGTATCAACGCCCCTGTAACTCTATTCTGGACCGTTCTCTTATTTTGAATCGCGGAGAAAATTCATGAAAATCGCTCTCATACTACTCTCAGTCGCTTTTGTTTTCATTGCGGGCTTCCTTGCCTATTCCGGAGCTCTGTCCACGGTAGTGGTGAAGGAAGAAAAAGTCGGGCCGTTTCACATTGTCTATCGAGAAGTCAAAGGCAGCTACAGGCAAACAGGGAAAGTTTCCATGGAAATCCAGAGCTTGCTCAAAGAAAACGGAATAGACAATGATCGATTCTTCGCAGTTTACCTGGACGATCCGAGATCCGTGCCAGAGGAAAACCTTCGCAGCCTGGTGGGGCACATTCTTCCCCCGGGGTCCAGGGAAGCAAAACTTCCAGCGGAATATAAGAGCGCCATCCTCCCTGAAAGACTTGCACTCGTTTCAGTCTTTCCACTGAAAACGCAGGCTTCCATTTTTCTCGGAATGTTCAAAGTATATCCGGCAATTTTCGCGCAGGCAGCCAAATCTGGTTATCCTGACAAAAAGCCTTCTCTTGAGATCTATGAGCCTTCAAAGGGTCAGACAATCTATATATATCCATTTGAATACGATACGTCCGGAAAGTAGACCGGGCTAACCAGTCACCGAAATCGCAAAAACAAACAGCGGACAAAAAAGCTGTTGACGCGAACGTATATATAACTTATTGGTTATATGTCTTATGAGTTATATACCGAACGAATCAGACAGGCTCGACGCTACATTTGCAGCCCTTGCGGATCCTACCCGGCGCGCGATCTTAATGAGACTCGCAAAAGGGGACGTGTCTGTGATGGCACTTGCCAAACCCTTCGCGATGAGCCAGCCGGCCATATCGAAGCATCTCAAAGTGCTCGAGCAGGCGGGCCTCATTTCTCGCAGCCAGGATGGACAAAAGCGTCCACGCAAGATTGAAAGCAGTGCTTTTGCGCTCGCAGACGAATGGTTAGATAAGTTCAGGAAACTCTGGGAATACAGATACGAGCAACTGGACTTCTTGCTGGAAGAAATGAAGAAAACCAGACCAACCAAGAGGAGAGAAAAATATGCTGGGAAAAAGAAATCTGACAATAACCGCCAAAAGCGATCTTGAAATCGTTTGGACGCGCGCATTCAATGCGCCACCTGAATTTGTTTTTGAAGCGTTCACAACGCCGGCGCTCGTACAACGGTGGTTACTCGGTCCGGACGGTTGGACCATGCCCGTCTGCGAAATCGACCTTCGCGTCGGAGGAAGCTATAGATACGTGTGGAGCCACGCGCAACAGGGCACAATGGGAGTCGGGGGCGTATACCGCGAGATCAAGAAGCCTTCCAGAATCGTCCAAACTGAAAAGTTCGATCAGGCCTGGTATCCTGGAGAAGCCCTCCAGACTCTAGAGCTCAAGAAAGAAGGAAGCATGACATGGATGACTGCCACTGCACTCTTTGAAACAAAAGAAGCCCGGGATGCGGCTCTGAATTCAAACATGGAAAAAGGAATGGTACCGAGTTACGATAGACTGGACGAAATCGCAGAGCAGAATGCAAAGGCTGCATCCTAGAGGAATAAAAAATGGAACAATTACACCGTTTATCTGGTTTGACACTGACGTACAGGAAGTTGCAAAATTTTACAATGGGATATTTAAGAATTCTAAAGTATTGAGCACAAATCCAATGTCCGCAACGATTGTGATCAACGATCAGAAGTTGCATCTGTTCAATGGGGGCCCGCACTACAAACTCAACGAGGCATTTTCTTTGATGGTAAGCTGCGAGACTCAAAAGGAAATCGATTACTACTGGGACAAGCTCCTGGCAGGTGGCGGACAGGAAAGTCGCTGCGGCTGGCTCAAAGACAAATACGGACTATCATGGCAGATCATTCCAGATGTTCTAGGACAGCTGATCGGAGACAAAGATAGACAAAAAGCAGACAGAGCCATGCAGGCCATGCTCAAGATGGCAAAGCTCGATCTGGCGGCTCTGAAGGCAGCTCATCAGGGTTAATGCCGCTTAACGTTGTTCCAGGAAGCCATTCTCCAGAATCCATTCTGCAACCCCGTCTCCCTTGAGCGGTCTGGAATAGAGAAAGCCCTGAGCATTGTCGCATTGAAGGTCGCGCAAGATGTCTTGCTGGTAGACTTCTTCCACGCCTTCTGCGACAACCGTCATCCCAAGACTTCTGGCCATAGAAGTGACTAACTTCACGATTTGAAATGAATCAGGGCTTCTGTTTTCTCCACTGATGAAAGAGCGATCAATCTTCAGAGTGTCCACGGGAAGTTCGCGAAGATAACTGAGCGAAGAGTAACCGGTCCCAAAGTCGTCTATCGCTAACTTGACTCCCAGACGTTTGAGCTCTCTGAGAACAGCAAGAATTTCATCCATGTCCTGAATGAGGGTGCTCTCCGTAATCTCAAGTCTCAACCGGCCCGGGTCAATTTCGTACAGAGAGAGACTTCGCTCAATTTCTCCAGGCAGATCAATGTGTGTGAACTGACGAATGGACACATTGATGCTAATGGTCAGATCATCCCAGAGACGATTTGCATCCGTCCACACACGCAGTTGCCTGCAAGCTTCCTGGATCACCCAGCTACCGATTGGCAGAATCATTCCGGTGTCTTCTGCGATCGGAATGAAATGATCCGGCTGCATCATACCGCGCGAAGGGTGCATCCATCGAAGGAGTGCTTCAAATCCTTCGAGTCTCTTTCGCGCGAGAGAAACGATGGGCTGGTAGTACAGAAAAAGTTGCTGCCCTGCGATTGCGTTCTTGAGATCGGTTTCGATTTCCATGATCTCCATCAACTCACGTTGCATTTCGCGGCTGAAAAATTGATATGGTTTTCGATGTTCCTTCGCGCGATACATGGCAATGTCCGCATCGCGCATCAACTCTTCCGCACTGGAATACTCCGAAGTATTGATGACAATGCCCATACTTCCCGAAGTCTGAAGAGTTCTCTCTCCCACATCAAACGGTTCGTGCAGCAATGCGTGGATCCGATCGAGCACAAGAAGTACATCCTGCCTCGATCTGAATTCCTCAATCAAAGCAAATTCGTCTCCACCCAGGCGCGCGGCGGTGTCCACTGTGCGAAGACAGGAATGTAGAATCTTTCCAACGTGAACCAGAAGCCGGTCACCCACTAGATGACCCAGAGTATCGTTTACTTTTTTGAAACGATCCAGGTCCATGAGAACGACCGCGAAGTGATACGACTCTCTCCTCTTGCTTCGCTCCACAGCTCTGTTCAAGCGATCATTGAATAGATGGCGATTGGGAAGCCCTGTGAGTGAATCATGAAACGCCTGACGCATGATTGTCTCTTCGTATGCTTTTCTTTCCGTTATGTCTTCGTAGAGATAATAAATTCCAGCCACGGAGCCTTCCAGCATCACTGGAAATCCTTGCATGTTCACTGGAATATCACGGCCGTCTTTGTGGCGACGAATCGTTTCTTTCGTGTGACTGCTTCCGGTTAAGATAGCCGCTCTATAGTTCTCAGCTTCGAGAATCAATTCATCCGGGATGATCTTATCGCGAATCGAGGAAGAACGAATTTCAGATGCGTTGTATCCGAATAGCCGCTCAAAGGCGGAGTTGCATGAGATCACGCTTCTCTCTGCATCCAGAAGGATCATCGCCAGAGGAGAATTGTGAAACAATTGATGATAGAAAGCCTGCTGGCGCGCCATGGTTCCTGCCAGCAGTTTACGATCCGTGATATCCACCACTGTGCCTTCATAATGAACAATCTGTCCATGCTCGTCGCGCACCTGCCGGGCATTTTCTGAAATCCAGATGATCGTTCCGTCTTTTCGCCGCACTTGAGACTCAAATTCTAGAACGGTTCCTGCCTCATTCATCGCTTTTACGAAGTCATCACGCCTGGAAGGATCGACATACAGCTGCGTTTTGATGTTCTGGAAGTGATCCATCATCTCTTCGCTAGAGCTAAAGCCGTATATTTCGGCGAGTCTGGAATTCACGAGTATGTATCTGCCCGCAGGAGTGGTCAGAAACATTCCTTCAATAGAGCGATCGAAAAAACTTCGATATACGTCTGATTGAATGCCCATGACTCATTCAATGCATATAGCGTGCCATTCTCGAATGGAGATGATTTTTTGGAAAAAATCCGTGCGATTCAGAAAAAACGCGCGCCGACCTTCCAAGTCTGGATTGACTCCTGTGCTCGCACCTGGACAAAATCGTTGCATGAGAATCCTGGCAGCACTCGCAATTGCTTTCACACTGACCTCCAAAATCGCCGCTGCAGAAAAGCCGGTCGCTGTGGTCATCAGCGTCCAGGGAGATCGCGCACTGATCCAGAACTCACAGTCTTTTGATCTGGAACCCTCTGATCTCATTCGTGCAGGAGATGAGATTCAAACGGGCGCGGATGGGAAAGTATCTGTACAATCTTCCACCGGCGTCATATTTCAAATCGGTTCTCTTTCCCACGTCAAGATCACAGACATGAATCAAACTTCTGATTCCAGCGTATTGATTGTGGATCTTAAGACCGGCAACATAGCAACGATCGTAAGTAAAACTTCAGGATCCAACTCGGTGCGCATCCAGGCACCCACTGCCGCGGCCAGCGTGCGCGGAACAGAATTCCTGGTGGAAGCAGATGAAGAAGAAACCAGTGTATCTGTGGGTGACGGGGAAGTAGAAGTAGAAGATGCGGGCGGAACAAAAGCTCGTGTCAGGCCAGGCGGAGTCATCCGCGCTCGATTGAGAGAAAAGCTGCGCGAAGAGAGAATCGACGCGAGGCGCGCAGAGAGACTCAAGGTTTTTGGAGAATTCCGCACGAAGCGCGATGAGAAATTCCGCGAGCGAGTGGAGAAACTTCGTAATACTAAAGAAAGAATTAGGAAACGCCGCGAGTTCATTCGCAATCTGCGCGAAGCGCGTAGAGACTCTCTCAAGGAAGCGCGCGAAGAAAGGAAAAAAAGATGAAACGAATCATGGCACTTACCCTCGCCTTATGGAGCGGAGGCTGTGGGATCAATCACTGGTACAACCATCGAGTGAAACACTGCCAGCTCGAAGCAGCCGTTCTGTCTGTGGCGGCTTGCAGTGGCATCACGGACGCCAACCAGCGCAGCGCCTGCTCAGCCATTGCAGGAGCGATTCTCTACACTGAATGCTTCGAACACGATAACGACTGAAATTGCGGAAGGTTACCTGGCCTCTGGCTGGTTAACGATGTTAATGTTTTGGCTTGACAATCCGTCACCTTCTGACTCATTGCACAGCATGAAGATAGCATTCACACTTCTGGCGTCGGTTGTAGCCGCCGAATTTCTCGGATACTGGATCCACACTCTCCTCCACAGCGAAAAGGTGAAGTTCCTGAGCAAAGCTCATATGCATCACCACATCTTTGATTATGGCCCTCGTCATTCGCAGAGATCGCAGGATTACAAGGATTCAGGCATCGGGCGTTTCACTTTCTTTGGTCTGGGCGCAGAATGGCTTGTGCCTCTTGTACCCGGTCACGATCGCCTGGGTGGTACTTCTTCATTTTCTGGAAGTCACACTGTTTCTCAATCTGATGTCCGCCGCCACCGGTCTACTCTGGGGTTATCTCATGTTCAGTCTGGTGCACAGAAATTTTCACATAGAAGGCACGTGGTTCCTAAAAACCGCATTCACGCGAAAGTGGTTTCGCCATGTTCGCAGACTTCACGACATCCATCATCACAAGTTGACAAACGAAGGTCGTATGCCCTACAACATGGGAATTTGTTTTTACTGGTTTGACAGGCTCTTTGGAACCTACAGGCCTGCTCTGGGACGATTCAATTCGCGCGGCCTGGAAAAATCACGCGAACTCTACGCCCATCTATATAAGTGAGACGAGCCGGATGGCTCGCCTCACCTAACAACAGTCAGGCGCCCAACGAAGCGCCAGGAGCGATTAAACGCCTGGCAATGCTGCCAGGTTTTCTTGCAGCTCCTTGTCTGAAAGTTCAAAGTCTTTGAGTCCGCCTGCCATGTATGCCTGGTAGGCGGACATATCGAAATGCCCATGACCGCAGAGGTTAAAGGCAATCACTTTTGATTCTCCGGACTCCTTGCACTTCAACGCTTCCACAACAGCGGCATGAATCACATGACCTGCTTCTGGTGCCGGAACAATTCCCTCGTTCTTTGCAAAAAGCATCGCAGAGGCAAAGCATTCGTTTTGTTTGTAAGCAACTGCTTCAATCAAATTGTCCACAAGGAGCTGGCTTACAAGAGGAGCCGCGCCGTGATAGCGAAGACCGCCCGCATGAATCGCACTTGGAACAAAATTATGACCCAGAGTGTGCATGGCAACGAGCGGAGTAAGGCCGACAGTGTCTCCAAAATCGTACGCGAATTTTCCGCGAGTGAGCGTTGGACAGGCAGCCGGCTCAGATGCGATGACGCGCATTTTCTTTCCAGCAATCTTGTGGCGCAAGAATGGAAATGTAAATCCAGCGAAGTTAGATCCTCCACCGAACGCTCCAATGAGAATGTCCGGCTCATCTTCTGCCAGCAAGAACTGCTGCTCTGCTTCCAGACCAATGATGGTCTGGTGCAGCAGAACGTGATTGAGCACGCTTCCAAGAGAGTAGCGGGTGCCTGGATCTTTTGCTGCCACTTCTACGGCCTCTGAAATTGCAATTCCAAGAGAGCCAGTGCAGGAAGGATCGTTCGCAAGAATCTTTTTTCCTGCATCCGTTTGTGTAGACGGAGACGCGATTACTTTTGCGCCAAAGATTTCCATGAGATTTTTGCGATATGGCTTTTGTTCAAAAGAAACTTTTACCATGAACACGGTGCATTTGATTCCAAAATGCTGGCAGGCGAATGCAAGTGAACTTCCCCACTGCCCCGCACCTGTTTCAGTCGCGATGTGCTCCACACCTTCCATCTTATTGTAGTAGGCTTGCGGAACCGCAGTGTTTGGTTTATGCGAACCAGTAGGAGAGACTCCTTCGTATTTGTAGTAGATTCGTGCCGGAGTTCCAAGAGCCTTTTCCAGTTCGAAAGCACGCACGAGGGGAGTTGGTCTCCAGAGAGTATAGATGTCGCGCACTGGGTCTGGAATCTGAATCCAGCGCTCCGTCGTTACTTCCTGTTTGATCAATTCCATTGGAAACAAGGGAGCGAAATCCTGAGGACCGGCCGGTTGTTTGGTGCCCGGATGAAGAGCAGGCTTGAGTGGATTGGGCATATCCGCCTGAACGTTGTACCAGCGTTCCGGCATTTCTTTTTCAGTAAGATAAAAGCGTTTCTGTTTCTTCATGCTCGCAGGCAAAAGATAGCCATAGACCGGTCAAACAATTTCAAAGGCTTCGCATTATGAGCAATGTCATGGTCCGGCCGTGCTATCGAGAAATCGTCTCGATGATATCTTCATTTCGAGGCAGGGCCTGATTTTTCGCTTGAACCTGCCTGCCCGGACTTCAACCTACATCGACGCCGTGAAGATCATTGGCAAAAAGAAGGATCTCAGTCCAGCCGAACGCGTGCGCGCGCACGCCAGACTCATTGAGTCCATGAACCTCCTGCGCCCTTATCCTCGCGTCACCGGAAAGATCCTTCGTTTCAAGACGTGGAGAGATCTAGATGAATTCAACCGAACGCGCGCGGCCAATCGCACATGAAGCCAGAAATAAACGATCTGACTCTCGTTTGTCAGGCATTCCACAAGAATCGCGTGCGATTCATTGTAATTGGAGCGCATGCCTGTGCCATGCATGGCCACATTCGTGCCACTGCGGACGTAGATGTTTTGATTCAGGATCAGGACGAAAATATTGAGAAGGCCATTTCAGCAATCCACGAGCTCTATCCTCATCTTGCGGAACCTCTTACTGTGGATGATTTTCGCGAAAGCATTGTGATTAAGATTCTGGATGAACCGGAGCTAGACGTGAGTTTGTCTGCGTGGTCCGTGACGTTCGATCAAGCAAGCAAACACACCGAGGTGATTGTTCTCGATGGAATAGAAATCCCATTCATGGGTTTGGCCGACCTGATCCAGAGCAAGTCAACCGAACGGGACCAGGATAAATGGGACGTATCTGTGCTAAAGGAAATACAAAAGAAACGCAAGTGACTAGCGCGCCAGGTCCTTCATGTTAGCGGCCCGCCTTCCAGATTCTGAATCCAGCCCTTTCAAAATGTGAATCAAAGGAAATGGCGTCTCGCAACCCTTCCTGCCTCATGACTGCGAAGGACACAGCGTCTGTGAAGCTCAGATCTTGATCTGCGAATTTGGAAAAAATGTTCAAGGCAGCCGTGGTCTCTCTGGCACCGGCGTAGCGCACCTCAATCCAGGAAGACGCGGTGATATTGCGGATTCGTTCTGCAGCAAGATCATCCAATGGCGCCCCCTTTATGTAGAAGAAATCGCCGCAGGGCGATTTCTTCCTTTCTCCGGCGCGGCCAAATATTACAATCGCGGTCCCCGTACAAGCCCGAAAAATAGTTGCCCCCCCCCCCGAAACTTGACATTCGGCAGATGCAAAGATCCTCACTCCCGATCGCATCAATCCTCTTGCTCACACTGATCGGAACAATGATCTTCTCGAACTGTAAGAAGAAAGAGAATGATGATAGTTCAACAACTACGCTTCTGGCGGGATTGCTTCTGGCTTCCTCCTCATCTACATTGACAGGAAGTTGCAACAAGTTCAGCGTCAACAGCACTTGCGACAACTACTACGGATCAAGCGGCCAATCCACATGCATTGCACAAAGTGGTACCTATTCCACGACACGTTGCAGCGCGTTGACAAACTTTGGCTCATGTCGCACTACCGGGACTGAGCGCGTTTATTATTCGGGAGGAACTGGTCCCCTTTGCTCGAGCACGGGCACCTGCCAGACAAACTGTACGAGCATTCTCGGAACATACGGGAGCACTTATAACTAGGAGCAGAGCCAAAACAGCCCGCGATCACACTTGCTCTTTTTGTTGTGCGTGCCCCCAAAAAAAGCGTTTATATCAGGGCCTTGCAAGATGTCATTGTGCAGGCGGCGCAGGCAGGTGCGGCCGGATCGCGCGATACACATTCTCAGTGACAATGACGGAACCCGATTCGTTGGGGTGAATTCCGTCCGCCTGATTCAAATCCGGATGACCGCCCACTCCCTCCAGGATGAAGGGAAGAAGCGGGACTTTCTCTTTCTTCGCAACGCGCGGAAAAACGGCGGCAAATGTAGTCCCATACTCGCGGCCCAGATTGGGAAACGTGCGCAATTCGCAGAGTAGAATCTTGATAGAAGGATCATAGGCGCGCGTTTTACGAATGATTTCAGTAAGATTCTTTTCAATAGAAGAAACGGATTGGCCGCGCATCGCGTCGTTATTTCCAAGCTCGATGACAAGTACGCGCATCTCTATTTCTTTTCGCAAATACCACGGAAGTCTGGCCAGACCACCCGCAGTTGTGTCGCCTGAGCGTCCGCCGTTGATGACTCTGTATTTCAATCCTTCAGCCTCGAGCTTCTTTTCCACAAGTGCAGGATAGGTTTTGTCATCCGGCAAACCCAGGCCTGCTGTCAGGCTATCCCCCAGAAATACAATCGATGGACCCGTCTTCTTCTGTTCAGTTGCATTCTTTGGGCGATCACACGCCGCAATGGTGAAGAGCAGTGCGAAAGCAACCAGTGCTGGCATTGCGAAACTGAAGTTGATCTTTTTCATATAACTCGCATTCAATGATAATAATCCCCGATCAAAAAGTCCATCGCATCAATCAGTTCTGAACGTTTCTCTCTCAATTTTTGCAACTTGCTTCGAAGAAAGATCTCCGAAATAGCGTCGAGGAGAAAGCGAACTCCCTGACGAAACCTTCTTCCGTGAAACAGAGAAAATCTCCAGAGTCGGGCCATCAAATACACAGCCCCGGTCGCGCCCAGGATAGACAGAAATACAGGGTGCTCCGCGGGCAAAAATGCTAGATCTTTCAAATGAGTGGAGATGGACAAAAACCCATTCATCCAGGGCATCACAAAGTGGCGAAACAAATAATAAGCAACTATATAGTATATGGGATAGGCAATGGCGCCTGCGGCCGCCGCCGCCAGAATGGACTGCTCATCTCCATCCACCATTGGTCTTTTCTTCACCTCGATCACATAGTATCGCATGAATCGCGCCGCCTGACGCGAAGGTACGTTTGCCAGATAGCCATAGAATGACAGAGGTGCATAGAGAATCCCCATCACGAGACCTTTGAGGTGGTAGCCCAGGGAAGTCCAGGTGTACTCTCGCCTTACGAGTGCGTCTGCAACCCTGGCTTCCGCAAGAGAAGTCTGGTAGTCTTTCAAGAGTAACTTGAGAGTCTCCACTCTCACTGCACCTTCCTCTGATTTCGCCGCGATCTGGATGGTTTCAGAAATCATTTTGCACAGAGCATATTTTTCTCGCACATTTTCAAACGGGCCCATGTACTTAACCGGACTCAAAACATAAACTGCTGTGATTCCATCTATCAGGTAAACGAGCTTTGGATCGTGAATGGATATGATGAGTTTTTCAATTTCAGACTGCAGCTTTTCTTTGCCTGCAAGCATCAGTTTCTTTTCGTAGACGAGCTGCTCTTTGGCAGAGAGCGAAAGAAAATTGGCGGGAAGCTCCACAAGACTTCTGAGCTTGAACGGTCTTCCAAAGATAATGCAAACAGAACTCTGAAACTTGTTGATGCGATCGTAAAAATATCCGTACGGTACAATGCGAAGATTCAATTTGAAGTCATATGCTTTCTCTGCCTGAATGGCCAGCATCATGAATCCAAGTTTGATTTTGTTCAGTCGTCTGGCGTCTGTGGATCTTCCTTCCGCGTAAATATTAAATAGACGGCCCCTCACTAGAAGCTCTACTGCTTCGCGCACCATCTCTTCGTTGGCGGCCGCACGCTCTTCTTCTGTAGCACCTGTCTCCTCTTTATCCTGCACGCGCGAAACAGGAACGAGCAACGCGTAGTCTCGCAAAAATCCACCCACAAGGGGGGTCTTCGTAATCGTATCTTTGGCCGCAGTGGCAACTGGATGACGGAGGACCACACTCAAATTCAAAAAATCAACATAGGAATTGGGATGATTGCCTACCAGAAAGACCGCTCCATCCGGAGGAATGTTCTCAAGACCAATCGCCTGGATTTCACTGTGCTGAGTGCGAGCCACCGCTCTGAAAAAAGCTCGAAGCGGATAATGAAACAGACTTGCACGCCTGCGGATCGAATCAATGCCATGATAGACTCGGCCCGCAACCGGTTCGCGGAACCACTTACCTACTACCGGTAGCCGGCTCAGAGGATTGTTCATGGTCTTTTCTCGCATGCCCCGGAAGAACTACAACAAAACCTTGAACATGCGAAGAACTGTTTTTTTCGTCTTTCTTATTGCATTTCCATTGCTTTCGGGCTGCACGTTTGACTCGACTGAATCGCTTTCAGGTGACTGGAACGCAGCCCTTAATTTTTTGCCCGGGTCAAGAGATCCATTTGCGAAACTGGAGTGGAAGGCAATCGGAACGCCCGCCAAGCTTTCGCGCGAATCGGGCATAGACACATTTCGCTACAGAGGTTGGATCATACTGCAAAGACCCTTGCCTTTGGACCTGGGGCAGAAGGCCCTGGAGGGCAAACTCGCCTTGCACATCGGAAGAGTTTCAGACGCAGCCATCATTTATCTAGATGACACCATCGCAGCAAAGATCGGAAACGAATCGCCCTACCAGTCAGGGTTCAGACATTTCACCGGCAGCCTCCCCTGGAAAGGAACTTCTCCGCCAAAAGTTCTGCGCATTGCCATGCTCGCCACCGAACAGTTTCCGGCCACGATCTCAGGCCTGGAAATTCAGGGAGGATCCACAGAAGATGTATTCGCCCATGCGAATTATCTGGAACTCATTAGCTGCTTCTTTGTGGCCATCTATTTGAGCATAGGCTGCTATCACATGATCCTGGGACTGAGAAGGCTCGAAGATCTATACAACATTCACTTTGGACTTTTCGCGCTTCTGCTCGCTGCATTCTACGCGTTTCAAACATACACTTTTGAAACAGTAAGTGGAAATCAAGTATTGCTCAGGGAACGCCTGGAAGAAACGGTTCTGTTTCTCCTGGGGCCTCCACTCCTCTTCTTTCTATCAGACTATTTTTACGGAACTCTCTCGCGATTTGGTTTACTGGCACAACTTTTCTTCACGGGTATGGTGATCGCCGTATGGTTTTCGGACTACCGCCACCTGATGGTTCTTCGCGACGTATGGCACTTGATGGCATTTGCCGTGATGGTTTATGTGATGTTCTACATAGCCAGAGAGTGCTACGAAAAGAAGCGCGATGCAATGTACATGGCACCAGGAATCGGCTTGCTCATGCTTACGGGAATTCACGACATCATGGTGGCGCGAGGCTTGCTCTATTCCATTCCAGGGACCAGTAAGTTTTCATTCCTGATCCTGAACGCCGGGCTTGCAGTGATCCTCGCAAATCGAGTCATTCGTCTACAACAGCGCGTCACTGACTTAAACGCGCATCTCGAACAAAGAGTGGAAAGTAGAACCATTGAACTTGCGGCCGCTCTTTCCGACTTGCAGAACAAAGACAAACGCATCCAGAATGAAATGGAGCTGGCACGAGAGATTCAACTCGGTATTCTCCCTGAAATGCCTCTTCTGTGGAAGGAATTCCGCATAACGGCAAGGTACCAGTCTATGCGGAAGATTGGCGGAGATTTCTATGATGTGCAACAAACACGAGATGGAAAGCTGGCCATCCTCATGGCGGACGTTTCCGGGCACGGAATCCCGGCTTCTCTCATTACAACTATGACCAAGATCTCATTTACAACAGCGCTTCAGCATTCAAGCAGCCCGGCAGAAGTTCTTCGCGCAATCAACGATGAGATCCTGGCGCATATCACCAGCCATCAGTATCTAACGGCAGCACTGATTGTGATTTCAGAAAATGGAGATGCGCTGTATGCAAGCGGAGGCCACTGCCCGGCGGTGTTGATTGGAAAATCGGATATTCGTTTAGTATCCAGCGCCGGCTCCATCCTGGGGGCGATGCGCGAAGCTCCCGTGGCCATAGAAGAAATCCCCGTCGAAATCAAGTCCGGCGATCGTCTGCTTCTTTATACGGACGGAATTACAGAGGCCAGGCACAATCGGGAAAATTTCGGAATGGATCGACTTCGCCAAATCTGCGCGGAGGTCGGACAGGAAGACGGAGAAACCTTTCTGGACAGCGTTCTATCTGCAGTTTCCAGATTTGCGCAAAAAGCGGATCCGGACGATGATATCAGCCTTTTACTCCTCGAACACACGGCCGGCGTACCCGTGCGAAACGAATAGACTTCTTTTGCAGCGAAGCGAGGCTCGGCCATGCTGATTCAAGAAAGTATCACAGACTTCATCGCAGAAATCAAACTCCAGATCAACGAGACGAACTCTTTTACTCCCGACGGATTTGCCGCACTTGAGGGTGCGCTCACAAAGATGGCGGCGGACAATTCGGTTCGCGTCCTCATTCTATCAAGCGCGCGCCCGGATTTCTTTTCCAATGGACTGGACCCGCACTCTGTGCATGGTGCAACGCCCGAACAAATTCAAAAACTCATATCGAGTTTCTTTTCTGTGCTTAAGAAGATCTTTCTATTTCCAGTGCCCGTGATCGCCGCCATAAACGGACATGCGGTGGGCTACGGCGCCATGCTAGGACTCATGAGCGACTTCAGGCTGTTAGTCGACAAAGGAGCTCGCGTTTCATTCCCGGAATTGAATATCGGAGTGAGCCTTCCCATCTTTGTGACCACGGCTCTTGAAGATCTGGTCGGCCTGAGAGCCACTCGCGACCTATTGTTCACCGGGCTTGCGCCCAAGCCTCCGGAAGCTCTGGCTCTGGGACTTGTAGATGAACTCGTTGAAAAAGAAAAACTCGCGGACCGAGCAAGAGCTCTCGGAAAGAAAATCGCATCTCTCCCCAAGAATGCTACCCGAGCTCAAAAAGGAATCATTCGCCATCGCTTCGCGCAAAACCTGGATCGCATCCTCGAAGAAGACATCAAACAAACAGGTGGCCTGCTCAATTCTCCCGAGGCACGCGAGGGATTCGCTGCCATGGTAGAAAAAAGACGTCCCAAATTCGACTAACGTTAGCATCATGACTGCTCCATCGATCCTCATTACGCAATGCTTGCAAAATGATTTTGTTCGCCTCATCGATCGCTATGAGGCTTTACCCAATCTACTGCACGTAGGCTATGACGAATCCATGCGCCTTCTTGGTGAACGGATGGAAGAAGGACCGGTTCGCTCCATGCTACACTGGGCTTACGAACGTTCGCCGGAAGAGCTGGCCATCATTCACATCCGGGACTGGCACAATCCATCCGATCCCGCCCAAAAAGACCATCTCAAACAATTCGGACCACACTGTGTCCAGGATACAGAAGGCGCACGCTTTGTTTTCGAGGAAAGTCTAGACCCGGCTCGTCATACGATTGTAAATGCATCCGGACTGAACGATTTTGTAGACACAACACTCGAAGAAGTATTGCGACCTTATCGCGGGAAACCAGTTCGTGTTGGTATCGCAGGAGTATGGACAGAAGCAAAAGTAACATTTCTTGCGTATGATCTCAGGACCCGTTATCCGGAATTCGAGATCGCTGTCGCCAGTCCACTCACTGCTTCTTCGTCTCGCCAGATGCACTTCATTGCGCTCGATCAGCTCAAAAGCATCCTGGGCGTTCGAGTGTTCTCATCACTCGGGGGATTCACAGAATTTCTCACAGGTTCGATTCCGGACATTGGAAGTAGAATCCCATTCCGCGAAGGATTGCTCCACCTGGACGGAAGCTACAGCGTCAGTGAAACAGACAAAAGCATCCTTACGTATCTGTTTAGAGACTGTAAAAAAGTAGAACTCAAATGTCTCGATGGCGGTTTCAGCGGCAATGTAGTGCTCAAGGCAAGAAGCGTGGACGTTCTGGGTCATCCCCAGGTTCCCACTGTGATCAAGATCGGAGCACGCGATCCGATCGCGCAGGAAAGAACGTCGTTTGAACGAATCGAAGAAGTCCTTGGCAACAACGCACCTCAGATTGTCGATTTCGCCGAAATCGGAGAACGAGGTGCTATCAAATACCGTTATGCGGCCATGCTCGATGGGCCCGTTCATGTATTTCAGGATCTCTACGAATCCATTGAAGAGGAAATTGCTTCAGGAAAGAAACACCTGAGCGAAGAAACTCTGAAGCCTGTATTTGATGTTCTGGACACAGTGTTTCTGGCCCAGCTGGGACGACTGTATCAGGCGGGAGAACCCGAGAAAGTGGACCTGCTCCAGTACTATGATTTTTCAACGCGCTACGCTCCAGGCGTGCGCCGGCGGATCACGGCACTCATTGGCGGAAACCCCGAAGACATTGGCGAAGTCTTCCCGGGAAGAAATATCGAAAACGTGTGCCCGTTTTATGAAAAAGATCTCGAACACCTTCATTCTACCCGCACATCTGCGCGGATGGCTTTCGTTCACGGGGACTTAAACGGGCGCAACATTGTTCTCGATCCTTCGCACAATGTATGGATGATCGATTTCTTTCACGCTCATAGAGGCCATATCCTTCGCGATCTCTTGAAGCTGGAAAACGACATCTTCTATATCTTCACCAAAATTGCGTCCATTTCCGAACTTGAAGAAGCAGTGCGAGTCACGGACTTCTTCCTATCACAACCAGATCTGGGAGTCCCTCCGTTACCAGGCGCACTTTCGATTTCGAATCCTGGACTCAAGATGGCGGCACTCACCGTCGCCCATATGCGATCCTACTATCCGGCTCTCGTGGACAAAGACCGGGAACCGGTGCAGATGCAGATTGGCCTTCTTCGCTACGCAATGCACACCATCTCATTTGATGAATGCAACGAATTTCAAAAGAAATGGGCGCTGGCGTCGGGGTCTGCGCTGATCACAAAAATCAAAGAGAGCTTCGCTCGCAGCAGTCGTCTTCGCATCGATTTCATGGAAACGGGAGAACCAGGAAAGATTGGGATGACCATATTGCCTGGACGTAAAGATCGCGAGAGAGTTCTTTCTGAGGACATTGCGGCGATCAAGGAAAGTAAGATCGCGTCTGTTCTTTGCCTCATCACTGAAAACGAATTTTCGGAGTATGGTGTTCCAGATCTTAAACAGGAATACGAAAAGGCCGGATTAGCAACACGTTATCTGCCCATTCTAGACCAGGCAATTCCAACCAGAGAGGAACTGTCGAGCGCGCTCTCCTGGGTACATGATGAACTGAAGCAATCAAAGAATGTGCTTGTGCATTGCGTCGGAGGCCTTGGAAGATCTGGTCTTGCTGCCGCCGCCTATCTAATCCTGGAAAAAAACATGAGTCCGGATCGCGCCATAGAAACGGTCCGGGAAGCAAGAGGAAGACGCGCTATTGAAACGCGCAAACAGGAAGAATTCTTAGAAAGCCTGACCCGTTAGGCGATCAAGCTCCCATCAACAATCAAGATCCCATCAATCGTCTGAGGATGGTTTGGCACAATACGGAGGAACGATTGCATCGCATGCAACGATCGCCGCAGCCCAGGCAGCATAACATGTGTTCTGATTCGAAGTGGTCGAAGCAGATGGACAGGTAGCCAGAAGTGGAAGGCTGGCCACTTTGCAGTTTTCAGACTGCTGTCTCTTTGCATCACAGCTCTGCGCGCTGCAATAAGACAGCAGACCCAGAATCAATGGAAGTGACAGCAGGAGTTTTGCCATAGTCATCTGTAGCTCACTGCCGGGAGCCTGCAAGCCTTTTGATTCAGGGTTTGCCTGACTGAGCTTTGCGAATCTTGTGATCCATCACAGCATCCACGATTCCTGGAATGAACCTGGACGCATAGTAGGCAAATTTTCCCTCAAAGCCTGGCACAACAATGGACCGGCGTTTTTCAATTCCTCGGATGATGGCGAGGGCTACCGCCTTCGGAGATAGAAGTCCACCGGATGCATTGATCGCTGCCGATTCTCTGGGCAACAGCTTGCGTTCTTCGTGTAGCATGGGGGTGTCCGTGTCCGGCGGTGCTGCGAGCATTACGTGAATGCCATGCGGCTTCATCTCCGCGCGAAGGGCCTGGGTGAAGCCATGCACTGCAAACTTGGAGGCGCTATATGCAGTGTAGCCAAAGACACCTATCATCCCTGCCAGAGAGCCAATGTTGACAATGGTTCCTGCATGTCTGGACATCATGGCAGGCGCCGCCGCACGACATGCATGCACCGTTCCAAGAACGTTAGCCGCCATTGTGCGACGAAAGAGGGAAACAGGAATAGTCTCGAACTTTCCAGGATGAACCATGCCCGCGGAATTGATCAGAATGCTGACTGGTCCGGATTTCTCGATCTCCTGGAATACTCGACGCAGCTGCCGATAGTTACGAACATCACAGCGAAAGACATTTACTGGATCTCCCGGGATTTCCGCTAGAACTGTTTGCGCCTTCTTCAGCTTCACACCGCTACGCGAAATCAGAACTACGCGCGCGCCGCGCAGGCGAAGCTCTTTTGCAAGTGCCAGGCCAATCCCGCTCGATCCGCCAGTGATGACCGCTGTCTGGTTGTGAAACATAGGCAAAAAAAAAGCGGCCCTTTGAGCCGCTTTTCCTGAGTCGTCAGTAGACTAGAATTAGCCTTGAACGATTTTGAACGTTACACGACGATTCTTCTGATCTTTTGGAGCAGCGCCTGGAAGAGGCTCGTCGTTTGCAATGCCCTTGTATGTGAGCTTGTCTTTTGGCAGACCTGCGTTGATCAGTGCCTGGTAAACTGCTTTCGCACGCTCAGTAGAGTAGTATACGTTACCCAGGTGTGCCCCGTCTCCATCACGAGGACCGATCGCGCAAGTGTGGCCAGTGATCTGGAGTTTGAATCCAGGGGCCAGTGCGTTGAGTGCAGTTTCGATTTGTGGTTTGAACTGTGTTGCCCAGGTGTTGAATTCAGTTGGGTTTACGTAGGTTGATTTGTAAGCGAAGCCCTGTCCGTTTGGAGAATACGACAGACTGCTAAGCGCCCCGCCCATATCAACACCGCCGCGTTCTTTGGATCCGCTACGGTCATTTGAATTTGTGTTATTGCCGCTCGTGCTCTGGGAACTGCTGCAAGCAGCAATTGCTACAGTGAAAAGAGCAATGGAAGCGATGCGAAATAAATTGGAAACTTTCATGGTTTTGCACCTCATGGTATATGAGTCATTTTAAAATCCCGAATCAGGCATGGAAATCTTTTTTTAAGCGTCAAACAGGGGCCCGGTGAAGGAGTTGGAACAGCGTAAATCCAGTGGAAAAAAATGAACAAATTTTCATCGTGCGCCCCGATGCAGAGGGAACCAGGCTCGACCAGTGGCTGGCCGCTCAAATGGCTTCGAGCGAAGAGGCGCCCTCAAGAATGCAGATCCAGCGATGGATCAAAGCAGGTCTTGTCGAAGGTCAAGGAACTCTAAACCCAGCGCGTAGGATAGAAGCCGGCGAAAGCTTCACTGTAAAGCCTGCTATATCGGAAAAAGCGACCGATCTGGAGCCAATCGATCTAAACCTGAAGATTCTCTACCAGGACGACGAACTCGCAGTCATTCACAAGCCCGCCGGAATCGCGGTGCATCCTGGACCGGGAGACGGCGGAATCACTCTGGCAAGCGGCCTCATCCATGCTTTCAGCGAACTGAAGCAAGGCGAATGGGAAGGTAGACCCGGAATTGTTCATCGCCTCGACAAACCAACAGAAGGTGTTCTTCTTGTGGCGAAGAATGTGAAAGCACACAGACTTCTCTCTGGCCAATTCCTCAGACGCGAAGTAAAAAAGACTTATGCTGCCTGGCTCCTTGCATGTCCACCGGCAGAAGAGGGGGAAATCAACGCAGCCATCAAGAGACATCCGAAAGATCGTCTTCGCATGCGAATTGATCCAACAGGACGTCATGCAATCACGCGATACAAAGTAACTCGCACAAGAGTTTCGCGTCGTGGTAGAAAGTTCGCACTCGTAGAAGTGGATCTACTAACAGGACGCACTCATCAAATCAGAGTGCACATGGCCCACATTGGGTGTCCTATCGTTGGAGATGAAATCTATTCTCGCAGCAGCGCAGAGTTTAAGAAATTTGGACTTCTCTTATTTGCGCAAACGCTGGAGTTCAAACACCCGACCAACGGCAGTACTATGCGGTTTAGCCTGGATCTCCCGGAGCGATTTGATCGTTTCGAGAATTCGCTGGAAGGTTGATCCTTCCAGCGCCGTGACCTCTTACAGAGGTTCCTGGAAATTCAACTCAGCACGTGGAATCTTGCGAACACCGGACGTAGTGTGGACTACCAGGGAACTGTCTGTCTGCGCAATCACCGCTCCGCGAATCTTTTCCCCGCTGTTTAGAGTAATCAATTCAAAGCGCGAATAACGTGTGCGAATCGCATCTTCGCTTTTCAGTTCGATGGTGGATGCATCCTTCATGATTTGATCGAGAGCACGCTCTTTTGCCATTTCGCGTTCGCTCTGAATTTCCTGAACAGCCTGAGCATCTCCTTTGATGGCACGATCCATCAACTGTGGCTTCACAGATACAAGAGTGCGCGATTCTGCCAGTTCACGGATTGGAATTTCAACAGTCTTTGTCTCCACACTCTGTTCTGCTTTGATTTCTTCCGGTTTGCGAGTTTCAGATACACGGATCAGTTGCTTTTCCAGATTCGCATTGAGAGTGCCCTGTGTCTTGTCTTCGAGGACGGTTTCCTGAGATTGCAGAGTAGAAAGCTTTTGAAGTGTTGGATCCGCTTTGATTTGCTCTGGAGTCATGGATTCAAGAATAGCAACTCGCGGAGCAAGCCCGACCTTTCCATCGATCACTCGAACGGAAGACCTTGCATCCGGCCCGATTTCAACGGAGAAAGTAGTACCGCGAACACCGGCCACTGCAGTTGGAGTGGAAATGATGAAGGATTCTTCCTTGCTTGCCTTTTGCACTTTCGCAAGCACAGCGCCATTTTTTAAACCGAGCTTTGTTTCTCCCTTAGAATGGATCGCAGCGACAGTCAATGTTGTCATTTCTCTGATGCGAACAGCATTGCCATGCACGGTCTGAAGGTCTACGGATCCGCTTTCTGTGCGAATAACGTCATTTTCTCTCACAATCATTCCCACAGTTGCGGGAACCTCCGGCTTATTCTGCGAGACTACAAAGGCATCTCCAGTCACGAATACAATCAACATGGATGTTTTCGCTGCCTCCGATGGCTTATATCCACAATAGCAGACGACAGAGGTAAAAACGATCGCGGTCAGGGTCTGGACGATTTTCATATGATTGCTCCATCTACACAACAAACAGTGGGCCGGTTTTTTGCCAGATTTTCTCCAGAATTAGTCCGGAAAAAAGGGATGCGAACCCCGAAGAATGAGTCTCCATGACGCATGCAGCCGATTCGATTCTACTTGATTCTCACAGGAGTGCTTCTCGTTGGAGAACTCACAGCTCAGGTGCCTGTTAAGAACCAGCCGCCCGCTGGCTGGTGCTCTGACATCCGCGCTCAAGTTCGAAAGGAAGCTCCGGCGGTTCCAGCTCTTCTTGCGCTGAAGGCAACCGCACCCACTGCAGATTTGCAAAAAGCACTCACATCATCTGACTGGATTATCATCGGGGACTACTCTTATCCTGAACAAAAAGTCAACCCTTACTACGGAGTAAGCTCGGAACAAATGGACTTTCATCGCTTCGCGGCAGACGGAGGCATGCTTTCATTTTCTTGCTACATCTTCAAAGATGGAAAAGAAAAAACAACACACATCAACTTCACAGCTCCGGACACCACATGGAACGTGAAGAAAATCGGAACGGCCTACTACATAGAAGAAATCGCACACGGAGAAAAAGCATATTTTCCTATCATTCAATTCAAGGACAACATTCTCGTGGTGGATATCTCGTCAAAACACTCCAGTTTTCCCCTCGTCCCCCAATGCGCCTTCCTATCTTCGCATACGTTGCCACTGGCTGTAGAAAAGTAGCCTGACCATGACGCAAGAGAACAAGATCCGGATGTTCTGCGTTGATGAAGTAAGCCGCGCCTGTTCGGTTATTGACGATTCCAAGAACCATGGAAATCATCATATATCCTTCAAAACTTTCGAAAACTTTTTGAAGCTCTACGAACGAAAATTTGAGCCATTGTTCTGGATACTGTTCCTGGATTTGTCGAGTCAGCTTCGTTCTTTGAATCAGAGATGCGAAAACAGCCCCGAGAACCAGAGCGCCTCCTGCACCTTGAATCGATTTGCCCATTGCGTCTGCGTTGACGAATACCGAATAACGGGCGCCTCGTAACTCTATGGTGTGAGCACTGCAAATATCTCCGCCAAGAGAACTCTCCCATCTGCGATAGCGAAACTTCTTCTTCTGCTCCAGATAAAAGTCGATTCTAATTTCTCCAGTATCGACGCGACTGGCGGCGAGAGGTTCAAGTAGCAAAGAAGTAAGATAGTAGTCACAATCTTGCTCAGACTTCAGTTTTTCTACTACGGAAAGCGATTTCTCCAGTTCGCTTTTCTTTTCATTGAGCATTGCCGTACGCTCGGACACCTTCGCTTCTAGATCGCGGTAAACAATGGCGTTTTCAATCGAGATGGCGGCCTGGCCAGTGAGAAAGCCCAGGATTTCGAGTCGTTCGGAAGTGAAGGTGCCGGCCGTATGCCGATTCTCCAGATAGATGATGCCTTGAAGTTTTCCTCTGTTCACGATTGGCAAACAGGCAAGAGATCGCACATGATGCGACGCAATATATGGCTCTGAACCATATTCAGAGTTTCTATACGCATTCTCTAGAATGACACTACGACGAGTGCGCTGAACAAAATAAACGACGCGAAGAGGCAGGGCTTTCGCACTGGCAAGTGCCGTGGATTGTGTCACCTGATTGGTTGTTTGACCGGCATCCATCACGACTTCTACAGTCAGGTGTCCTCTGTCTTCGATTACGATGGCTCCGCGAGATGCACCTGCATTCTCCATCATGATGCTGAGCAATTTCTCAAGCAATGTATCAAATCTGATTTCCTCGGAGATCGCTCTTGCAGCTTTCATTACAGATGCGAAATCCAGAGACGTGTCTGCAGAACGCGCGCCGACCAGAACATCGTCGACACCGGGCCATTCGCCACGAAGACGATCCGCACAGTAGGTTGCACCACATCTCTGAAACAGATCATGAGCGGAGCTTGCGTAAATCCGCGAGAGGCGCTCTCGCCCAATTCGTCTGTACATCTTGCCGGCACGTTCAGATGCCAGGGCCGCCTCGAACACAAACCCGCCCTCCAAGCTGCGTTCAATCGCATGATCGTACAACTCGAAGGCTCGGTGAATCTCATCGCGAGCTTCCGCGATCGCACCTTCTACAAGGAGAGCTTTGTGCAGATAGTTTTCCGGCCCCAGCTTTGACCATGTCTTCAGCCTCTTGAGCAACTTTCGGGCTCTTCTTATCAGCGCATCACGATCCGCGCTATGGAGCGATGCGTAATCCAGTGCTGCCAGAGACTCGAACATACAGGAGTGAGGAACAAATGGCATCCCCAGAGCACCAGACTCAAACTTGCGCATCTCAGTGAAGCGCTCGATCGCGCCCGCATAATTGCCCGACAAAAGTTCCAGAACGCCCTGCAACATGTAGATCGGGAACAACACAGTGAAGCTACCGGACTCTTTCAGTTTTCGCTCTGCTGTCGCGACGTCGAAATCCGCGCCTTCGAGAGACGTGGACACATTCTGTCCGCCGGTCGTCAGATACTTCGCAAATTGTTTGAATGCCTTGTGATATTGAATCGGGTCAAAATTCCCGGCTTGCTCCAGCAATGTAGTGAAGCGACTGAACTGTTCCAGTGCCTCTCCAAAATGACCACCATAGAGAAGGTGTTGTATGCAATAATGATTTGCATTGTAAGATTGAAACTGCGTATCGCCTGCGGTCACTGAGTACGAATAGCCTTCTAGAAACGCTTCAATGCTCTTGCCGCCATGCTCAGAGAGATGCCGAATAAAACACGCGTGTATATAGAGAACCTTCCCGGTTATTTCCTTACTCTTGACTCGAGAGAGCATGGCAGCCCCCGTTGCTCCGAATCGAATCGCCGAAGATGGATCCCCCAGGGCATAAATGATCAGACCGAACATTACGATTGCAAAAGTAGTTTCTTCAAAGAAACCATAACGAAGAGAGATTCGCACCATGCGCGCAATCACTACAGGCACAAGCGCAGGTCTGCCAATGAATGCCGCATTTCCGATGATCATCATGAGATGCATCGCGGCTCGAATCCGCGAATCGCTAGCATCCTTCAGATATGACAGATCCTCGATTTTTCTGCGCACAAACCACAATCGACAGGCAATCAAATCAGGAAGAGGACCCATCTGTCCCGGGTGCCGCGGCAGGCGAATCCCGAGAGTATCGAGTCCAGTGAGGCCAGCGTCGATCGCTTCGCCGAGTTTTCCCTCACTCAATAGGAGCAGAGCGCGCAACTCCTGAACGCGAGCAGAGTCAAGTGGATCACGCGCTCGCCCTGAACAAACCTGGAATAAATCCACAGCTTTCGCGTGCTCTTCATTCAAGTAAGAGCTTTCTGCAAGTCCGAGAGCAAGAGCAAACGAAAGCTCGTAGTCAGTATCCCAGTTCGCATCCTCAATCAAAGAATATCCCTGCGAAAAGTACCTACCTGCCTCAGAAAAAGCCCCACCACTTCTTGCGCGAGAACCTGCCGCAAGGTTGAGCCTTGCAAGTTCCAGTCGTTCCGCAGGATTCAACAAATGCATCACTGGATTCAGGACTGCTGGGATTGTGTACTCAGCATCACCAATGATGGTGTGGTCTCGTAGCAGCGCGCGCCCCAGGACAAGATGATTGGAAGACCTCTCATCATCCGTCATGAGAGTATGAGCTGCCTCTCTCACGCGATCGTGTACGAACGAAACGTTGCGACCTTCCAGAACCAGAAACCCGTTTCGAACGAGCGGTTCCAGAATAGCCTCAAGATCCGCAGAAGTTCGTCCTGTAGAAATCGCAAGTAGATCAACAGGAGCTCTAGATCCAAGGCAGGAAATGAGTTTGAGCAAAGATTGGGCTTCGCCTTTCTCATACAGGATTTTTGTAACGACCAGATCAATAACGTTATCCGCTATACTGCGCGATTGAATCGCCGAGTAGTCCCAGACCCATTTTCCATCTATTGCCTTCAGTGTGCCGTCATTGCCCAGATCACGCAGATACTGACGTAAGAAAAACGGGTTTCCTTCTGTTTTTGCGCGTAAGAGCGTAGCCAGCTGTCTAACCGGCGCACCCTCCGTTCTCAAAGTCCTTGTTAAAATTTCGAAAATATCTTCTTCCGAAAGAGGCCCCAGGCGAATGACAACTGTATGCTCGTTGTCTTGTTCTTTCATGATTTGAAGCACAGGATGCAGAGGATCAATCTCCTGCTCTCGCACAGACAACAAACAAAGGAGCGATCCCATGTTGCGACGCGAAAGCATTCTAGAAATCAATCGACGACTGGCGTGATCCGCCCACTGAACATCATCGAGCGCAAGAACGACTGGCCCGCCTCCGGCCAAACTCGTCAGAAGACGAACAAAACCCTCTTCGAGTTGCCGATCGAATTCGGCTCCGGACATGTTCCCGGATCCTTCAGATTGCAGTATTTCAGAAAGTTCCTGGAAAGCTGAAACCAGGACACTGGCGTATTCCGCGACATCTGCCACCAGTCGCGTTCGCGTTTCAGACAGAAGCTCTTCGCTTTCCCCCATCATCTGATTTACGACTGATTGTATAGCCTGTCGGATGCCGTGGTAGGGTCGATCTCGACCCAGGCTGTCAAATCGGCCGTTCAAGACAACTCCGCGGGCGGAGAATACATCCGTCAGGCAAGAGGCTACGAGCGCGGACTTCCCAATTCCAGGCTCTCCCATCACCAGAGCAATCGAGCTTTGACCACTCACCGCAGAACGCACGAGGCGTTGCAAGGTTTGCTTTTGATCCTCGCGACCGAAGAGATCATCGGGCAAATGAAGAGTGGAGCTGAAATCTCTGCCGCCTATTACAAAGTCCGGGATGACCCCTTCTGTGCGCAAAGCCGCGCGGCATTGATTCAAATCGTAGAGCAGTCCTTCCGCACTCTGGTAGCGGTCGTCCGGGGACTTGGCAAGGAGCTTCATCACAATATCGCCCATCACTTTTGGAATCGATCCAACGAGTTCCGAGGGAGGAGCAGGCATGGAAGCGAGCTGCGCATGAACGAGTTCCAAAGAATCTGCGCTTGCGAACGGAAGTCTACCGGTGAGCATCTTGTAGAAGAGCGCGCCGAGAGCGTAAAGATCCGCTCTGAAATCAACGAGAAGATTCGTGCGTCCAGTCTGTTCTGGAGCAAGATAGTGCATGTCCATATCTGCCGCCGCCATCAGCGCCGGGGCTCTCTCCTGGACAAAGGTGGTGGCGTTATGAAAATCAAGGACAACAACGCGACCATCTGCATGCAAAAGGATCCGCTCTTCCGTCAGGCTCCGGTGCGTGATCCCATTCGCATGAAACGATTGGACAACTTCTACAATCGCCACAGCCACATCGAGAAGTCGCAAAATCTCCATTGCTTTTTCGCGCGCAAGAACCCTGGACAAAACCTCACCAGCCTCTCCATCGAAAACGATCGTCGCCTGGTGACCCATACGCAAAAACTCAAGAGGCTTCGGAATGCCTGCAATTGATTTCGTACGGAGAAGATTGAATTCACGCTGCAGAAGAGTGGAACTTTCCGCTGAACTGAGGTTCGCGGTTTTTAGAAGGAAATCACGTCCTTCTCTACTTGCGCGATGCCAGACAATTCCACGATGAGCCAGCAAGACTGGACCAGTGGCGAAGCCAGGAATTTCTGGACCTTGCATATCCGAATAACTCGTGCGCAGGTGGCTGAAAATGGCAAACTAAATCCGAGAATCCGGAAAAGTTCGGATCGCTATTTCAAGCAGCCCTTCTGACTTTTTCTAGCCTGCTACGAGCAGTAGTATTGTCAGGATCCACAAGGAGCGCAGAATCCAGAAGCAGCTCCGCGCGAGCGAGGTTTCTCATCTTCGCGTACACTTCTGCCAGATTGATCAGATTCTTCACATGTCTTGGATTGCGAAGCTTCAGGCGTTCGCCGTAGTCTGCAGCGCGCGAATATTCCTTCACTTTCTTCAAGCAATACGACGCGACGTATACAAATTCCGAATCGCCTGGCCGTAAGTATGTATAGTCTTCTGCAAGCGGTGCCGCCTTATCGAACATTTTCAAATTCACGTACGCAAGCGCGAGCCGTTTGATGACTTCGGGATGTCTGTCGTCAAGTTTAAATGCTTGTTCAAGGAGAGGAACCGCGCCCGCGAAATTTTGAGCTCGAGTGAGCTCGCCAGACTTAACCAGTAAGTCGCGAATCTCCTTGTTGACGGGGGATTCAATCAACGCCTCAGGCACTCCGCCACTTTCCCTGTATCCAATTCGGATAAAAGTCAAATCGTCTATGATAGTGCCCCATGACGTGAGACGATCAAAGATACCCTGCAGATTTCCGTCTGCCGCTTCCACATGCCCGAGGATCTTGCTTTCATCTTCATTCATGAACGGTTCGCGGCCCTCTTCCGAAAGAAGAATGTCATCGCGACCGTCAGACCCTATGATCATCACATCTCCAGGCTGCAACTGAAACGTGCGAATGGAAATGTTGCCCGAAGTAGCAGGAGAACCAAGTTTGCGAAACAAAGTCTCCACATCCATGAATGCAGCCTTACCTCTTCTATATAGTATAGAAAATGGATGTTCTGCATTTATATAGTAAAGAAGACCAGATTCTTCATCTATCAAACCAATCACAAGCGAAACCATCATAGAGCATTCGAATGCTTCGAATACTTTGTGAAGTTCTATAAATGCGTTCTTGATCCATCTTTCCGGGAATTGTTCCTGCATGGCCGCACTTAGCTGCGTTCTCTCCAGGATCGCTTCAAAGACTGAGCCAAGAACCAGAGCGCCGCCCGCTCCCTGCATGGATTTACCCATTGCATCTGCATTCATCACAACCGTAAAGGGCCTTCCGTTCAGACGAAGATTGTTGGACATACAAAGGTCTCCGCCTATTTCTTCCTGCCAGTGACGGAATGTGAAATGCTTCTTCTGCCTCTGAAAAAACTCAACGGATACAGCATCGCTCTTCGCGCGATTCGCACGCAGAGGACGAAGGAGCAAGGCCGTTAAAAAGTAATCTCCATCCTGTTGCGACTTCAGGCTTTGCACCTGGGTCAGTGTTTCCTGCAATTCTGCTGTTCGGGCCTTCACCTTCTCTTCCAGAGAATTCGCGTAATCCTGCAACTTGAGACGAGCGTCGCGAATCGAAGAAACCATTCCATTAAAGCTGTGCGTCAAAAAGCCAATTTCATCCTCTACTCGCGCCGTGACCGCGACGTCCAGATTGCCAGCGTTTACTTTTCTAACGCCTCGAAGAAGTGCTTCGAGTGGACCAAGAAGTGCGCCGGAAAAGAACACTCGAAATCCAATGAGAACGAAAAGGAGCGCTGCAATCAACAAAATCACGGCGCGCGAAGCGTTGTGATGCATGAACTCTCTGTATCCGCGATACGAAAACCCTACTTCCGTTACAGAACCAGGTGCTGCGACATATATATAGGATACAAACTGTGTGCGGCCGTCTGCCGAGTCTCTGTACCACCTGAAACCGGGCATATGCGCGGGAGTGACAAAATGCAGGACCTCCGCCTTGAGCTCGGCGCCTTCCGCTTTGCTCAAAGCAAGATGCTCTTCGATGGCTGCGCGAAATGGGGCGAACGGTGCACCGGAACCCTTCAGAAACTCTGTGAGATCCTTGCGAAACGTTTTGTCAGGCAGTTGTCTGATCTTAAAAGCGCGATACCCGACGAGACGTTGCACAGACGCGATACGTTCCAGTACATCCGCCGCAGAGGCCTCTCTTGCATTTCTCAAATACTCACGAATCAGGTTTGAATATCCATTGAAGTGGACGGGGCTGCGAGAAAGAATCGTTTCAAGCTCTTGATTGAATCGATCGCGCCCCAGACCGGAAATCGTATATAAAATATAAGTATTCTCGTACTCGTGTTCGTGCTCCCGGTAATCTACAGTGGCCACTCCTCCGGAAACTGGGACTGCTTCTTTTTCCTTGTTCTTGTCTTTTTCTTTTTCGTTTGCCTGGATGGGTTCCTGAGACATGGAAGCGCTCAATCGGTGAGTGTATGCATATTGAACCGAATCTGAGCGCTGTCCTTTCAGAAACAGCTCCCCTTCTCTGAAATGGATCTCATCGAAATTCTCATCCATTCCTTTGAGACTGAAGTAGGTTAGAATCTGGAAAATGAATAGCACCGTTACCAGTGTAATGCCAGTGATCTTCACCATGAAAGTGGTGCGATCAGAAGTGTTATTGATGAATAAGATGACGACCGTGAAGCAACCTACAATGTTGAGAAGAGTAAAGATATTCACGAACAGGTTGCGATCGATCGCGCCTTCGCGAGATAGAACATTCAGTATGCCCGGAACAAGAGTGACTGAAATAAAAGCAATGAGCATTGCCAGAACAACCCAGCGGGGCTGCCCCTTTAATTTGAAAATAACTTTGAATACACCGTACACCACATAGATCAATGCATAGACAATGATCACAAAACCAACGTTGCGGCTCAGAACCTCCGCATCATAATCCCAGAGCTGCGCAGAAAAATGAAACGTTCTCTCGATCGACCAGGTGACCTTTGCAAAATAGCCGACAGTGAGCGCGATTACGATCCACTGAACCCACGCAAACCAGGCAACTTTGCGTTTTGAAGGTTCTGGAAAATGAATCAAGAATTGCAGGATGTGCACACTGGCAGACATGGCCCCGATGATTGTGAAATAGCGATGATAGACTGCCGCAGTATCATAGAAGAAATGCCCATAAGTGAAGGCAAAACTCAATGCGGTGGCCGCCAGAAAGAACATGCCAAAATGAAAGGTGGCCCTGGATCGATCTTTGATGGTAAAAGCAAAGAGCCCTGCAAGCAGAGTGAAAGCCCCGACTACGATGTAGCCAATCGCAAAGTAGTTCCAGTAGATTCGGCCCAGAAACTCAAGCATAACGATAGATAGACAGCCCCTCTCCCCAGAATACGGCTCAGTCATGCCCCAGGTCAAGCGATCCTGAAATTTTTCTTGCCATCCGTGGGATTTCGCGGCCAAAAAAGGATAGCTCTTCTTCGTCAGGCCTTCTGACTGCTCCCGTGGATCTGGCAGGTCGCATACTTCACTGGCTTTCGCGCATCCTGTTCCCGATTGCTTTTATACCTCTTCTCTTTCCTTATACTACCGTTCTATTCATCGTGCTGGTCTTCGCCGCGGTGATCGTCTATCTGGGTGAAAGGCGATCAGGCGGCCTTCCGCTCACCCAATCAAGATCTTTCCATGTGATGAGACTTTCCAGCATTGCAGTGCTGCTGAATGCAGCCCTTTTCTTTGGCCTTTTCCTGTATTCGCAGACATGCATCCTTCGCCCTCTTTCGCAACAGCTTGACCCGCTCAGAGAGTACTACAGACAACAAGGCCAGACACAATCGGAGACAAAACTATGAACGTTGTAATATTTACAGATACGTATCTTCCTAAAGTGGACGGCGTTGGAATTTCAGTGGACCACTTCACCCGAATCCTGGGCGGACGAGGACACAATTTTGTAATATGTGCTCCGCGATATTCAGACCACGATCCAGAAACCATCAGCGATCACATTCACGTCATTCGCTTTAAGAACGCACCACTCCCTTCGTATCCTGACATCAAAGTGGTGATCCCTTCGCATAAAAAACTTACGAAGGCCATGACCATGTTCCCACCGGATCTGGTTCACATCCAGACTCCGGGCCTGCTGGGCCAGTACGGAGTGCTAGCGGCCAAAATGTATGGAGTGCCAATGATAGGCACGTATCATACTCTTGTGTCAGAACAGGACACGTACATTTCGCTCTATCGACTTTTGAAAGTGGATACTCTTCTGAACTATTTCAAGTCGCACAAGAAAATTGAAAAGCGTCTGGATAAAATTGAAAGAAAGAAGAAAGAAAAAACACTCAAAAGCCAGCTGATCTACAAGCTCACTCTCGGACTCTATCAGGCGGGCGAACTCATCATCAGCCCAAGTCATTTGATCAAGAAGGATCTTGTAGAAGGAGGAGCTTCTATCCCAATCGAAGTGGTCTCCAACGGAATGGATCTCGATCGCTTTCGCGGCGAAATCAAAGAGCCGCGCAAACCACCAAAGTTTCTGCATGTGGGTCGCATTTCTTTTGAGAAGAACTGTGAAGTGGTACTAAAAGCATTCGCCTTGATTCTGGAGAAAATCCCGGATGCCACACTCGACATCATCGGAGATGGCCCGGCGCTTACATCCATCAAAATCGAAGCCAAGCAAATCGGAGTGTTCGATCGCTGCAATTTCCCAGGATTTGTGGCGCACGGGTCTTTGCATGAGATTTATCCAAAATACGATCTCTTCCTGACGGCAAGCACAATGGAAACGCAAGGGCTTGTAGTCCTCGAAGCGATGGCATGTGGACTACCGTGCGTAGGAGTCAATGCATACGCTCTTCCCGAACTGATTCAGCATGAAAGAAACGGCTTCGTGGTAGAACCGTTTGATCACATTCACATGGCGGAACGCGCATTGCAACTGTTAGGCGATCCTGAACTCTACAAGAAGTTCTCAGCTCAAAGCCTGGCCATCGCCGGAGAGCATGAGCTCAACTCCTGCGCAGATCGCCTGGAGAGTGTTTACCACAGTGTAGTAGAAAAACATAGGAAAAAGCCCGCAGGACTCTTTGGCGGACTGCTCCCGGGTTGAGGTGTGATCAAGCGTCGGGCTTTTCTTTTGGCCGGACGCTTACGAACTTATCTGTAAAAGGAACTTCGATGCGGGCAATGGTCCCGCGTTCTTCCCGACCAATTCGAAACAATGTTGCATCCAGGTTTTCACCTTTGAGGAGCAAAATGTTTAGTGCAAATCCAAGTCCTTCCCCTTCCGTCTGGTCTGCATGATCCAGAAAGTATTCATGGAGGGAATCGTACGTCATAGCCTTCTGGAACTTTTCTCGGATGCGCTCTTCATCTTGCGCGAGAATAGGACGATTGTTTATGATTTCAATGCGGAGTCCATCATCTGTGTGAGTGAAAATCATTTGAACATGCAAACCGAGTGAGCGCGCCTTCTCTGCATATGCTTCGAGCCATGGGCGAGTCAGCACCACGTCTTTGAATCCGGCCATTCCCTTTTCGTAGTCTTCCGGTTTGTCTATATCCAGGCCCCGCTCCGTAAAATACACATGCTTCATGTTTGCTTTGGTTGCATTGGTTGCCAGTTCCAGAGCGCAGGAGAAGAGAGCATCTTTCAAATGAGCGCGGCTGTATCTCTCCAGGATCTTTTCGACCGTCAGGAGCAGCTGTTTTTCCACTGCCTCGTCCACGCGGAAGGAAATGATCTCTATCTTCTGGCCGTCATCGAGCGCTACTTGAAGATTCTTTTCTATTTCAAAATAATTCATGGTCGATTAACGGTTCGGACGAGGGCGACTTGCAACGTACCGGGCTATTCCAGGGTTTTCAAGCAAAAAGCTAACGATTACGGACTGCGCGTTCCAGAACTGCTAAAACGTTCTTCCAGCTGGTTTTGGTGACCAGGAACCGAGGCAATTTGAAAGGATCCGCGTTTCTTGCCAGCGGAAGAAGAACCGGACCCTGGACGATTGTAAACGAATACTTATATCCGGCCTTTTTGATTTCATCTCGGGCCAGATCAGAGAAAACTCCGAACGGATAAGCAAATACTTCCGGCCTGTGTCCGAATCTGGACTCGAGTGTGTCTCTTGAATCGTAAATTTCCTTTAAGAATCCTTTCTTGTCCTTGTTGTACTGCTTCTCATTGAGAAAGAGATGATAGTAACCATGCGCACCCAGGGTCGCGCCTTCCCGCAAATACCGGTTGAGCTGATCGTTAGTCATGGCATAGGGAACGTTCGAACGATTGATGATGTTCGGGTAAATGAAAAGCAAAGGCTTGATGTCGTGCTTCTTTAAGACACGATCATAGATCGCTTCCACTGATTTATTTCCATCGTCTATGCTCACCAGAACGTTCTTTGCGCCGTTCACTCTGTCTGCCAGAACGTCTTCTGTTCGCACGAAGCGATAACCCAGATCGTGAACCTGTTGCATCTGCTTTTCAAATGCCTCAGGCGCTACGTCGTAGTCTGTCTTTCTTCCTTGAAACGAATGGTAGCAAAGCACATACAATGTTCCTTCTGCGTATGCAGGAGTGATCAAAGCAAAAAAAAGAACGAACGCACGAATCATACTTACGTATAGCTCACCCTGTAATCGTTCATGGCAACGCGAATCACCTCATGAGCAGTTTCCACGCCATAGATCTCCGCAATCTCGACAGCGCGAGGGCCGGCGCCAGGAATCTGTTTGTACGTAAGGAAATAGTGACGAAGTCGATCGAGCAGAGTCTCTGGAATGTGTTTGATGTCCGTGCAAGCATCGAATAGAGCATCTCCGCGCATCACCGCGATGATCTTGTCATCTGCTTCCCCCCGGTCGATCAGGCGAAGCCCGCCAATGGGACGGGCGCGCAGCAGAATATCGCTTCGCGTGATGGTTGCTTCCGCCAGAACACAAATGTCCAGTGGGTCTCCATCCCCTTTTTCAATCTTCTTGTTCTTCGCACGAGCAAGGGCAGCAATTCCGTCTCCGCAATAAGTGCGCGGGATAAATCCATACGGAGTGGGACAGAGACTGGAGTACTGTTGAGGGCGATCGATGATCAAATGACCGGTGGTCTTATCGAGTTCGAACTTCACTGTGTCCAGCGGGACAATTTCAATGTACGCAGTGAGAAGTTCTGGCGCCTGTTCTCCGGGATGAATGCCATGCCAGGGATGCGCAACTTCGTGAAATACTCTCATGGCGCAGATTTCAACGGGCACCAGGGAGGGCAAATGATTCTGGAGGCTTTTTTCTTGCCGGCCAAACGTGCCTGAAAGGAGCTACGACATGTACCAAAAAGGGAAGACCTTCGATCAAATCGCCGTCGGAGAAAAGGCAAGCTTCACGAAAACTATCACGGAAACGGACATTTATCTATATGCGGGAATCAGCGGCGATTTCAACCCACTGCACGTGGACGAAGAATACGCGAAGACCACACCCTTCAAAGGCAGAATCGCACACGGGGGGCTGGCCGGATCTCTCCTGGCGCCCGTCCTTGGTATGAAGTTACCCGGGCTAGGCACGATGGCTCTGGAAGTAACTCAAAAGTATCGTAGCCCGGTTTTCCCTGGAGATACCATCACCTGTACCGTGGAAGTGACTGAAAAAATCGCGAGAATGAAGGCTGTGGACATGAAAATCCTATGGACCAACCAGAAAGGAGAGACGATTGCAAAGGGAAACTGCAGAGTTCTACCGCCTGCCTGAGGAGACGCAGAGCGGTTTAGCGCTTGCGCTTTTCTGCAAGCACAGTTCGATGCGGTATGACGGAAAGAAAAGAAGTTGCTCTCATCACAGGCGCATCGAGCGGAATCGGCCAAGACATAGCACGCATCCTCGCTGAAAAGAAAATTGATCTGATCATCACTGCACGCAGGCGTGATCGCCTGGATGCTCTGGCCAAAGACCTCAGAACCATACACAACATTCAAGTAGACGTCATCGAGTCTGATCTTGCAAAACCAGACGGAGCCGTTCAACTCTACAATCAGGCTCGTGCCATTTCTAAAGATATTACAATAGTTGTAAATAATGCAGGATTCGGAAAACAGAATCCCGTCCTCGATCAGTCCATAGAGGAAATTCGCTCTATGATCCAGGTGAACATGACTTCCTTGACGGAGCTCACACGACTATTCGCTGCTGACATGAAGGCCCAGGGCTATGGGCGAATTCTCCAGCTCAGCTCCATTGGAGCGTTCCAACCTTCGCCCATCTATGCAGTCTACTCGGCAGCAAAATCGTATGTTCTTTCTTTTTCGTATGCGATGAATCACGAACTCAAGGGAAGCGGTGTTAGCATTACTACAATGTGTCCTGGGATCACAGAAACTGAATTCCACGATGTAGCCGGTCACGAAAAGACCGGATTCATGAAATCGTTCTCTATGACTTCGCGCAAAGTGGCAGAGATCGGCGTTCGCGCGATGATGAAGCGGAAGGCCAATGTGATTCCTGGTTTCTCCAACGCAATCAACAGCTGGCTCATGGAATCTATGCCGCGCGCCGTTTCTACCAGCATTGCGGCCTCCCTCATGAAGAAAAGCTAACGCGGGTGCACGCCGGTGAAAAAGAAGTCACTGATTATTCTTGCCGTTGTCCTGGCTTTGCCTTTCGCTCTGGCCGGAGGGCTGGCGGTCTTTTCCGTTGGTGCGTACTACGTAGCATCCTGTGCGGCAAGCAAGCAATACAAGGATGCGAGCCGGCCGGGGCACATTTCGAATCTTGCGGTCTTTGAATTCGCAGATGAATTCCGGGTCAATCTGGCAGATGGTCGTCCCCTGAGAGCGAAGATAGCGCTTGGATTTGAAAAAGGGAGTCCGGCGGAAGGGCAAATCAACGAGCGCAAAGACGTTCTTCGCAACATCGCCAATCTGGTTCTGTCCGGAAAGCGCAAGGCAGACATAACCAGCGTCCAGCAGCAACTCGATCTAAGGGAGGAACTCAGAGCGAGCTTCAACCACGTTGTAGGAGGCGGAATCGAGGAAGTATACTTTAACGAATTTACCCTGGATTGATGATTCGACTGCGTTTTTGATTGCAGTCTTTGCCCCCGGACGTCCTTTACGCACCTGAGGCAACCATCAATGTCCGAACTTCTCATCACAAAACATATACCAGACATGTACGCAAGAGCAGCAAGGCTCTTTGCGCAAAGACCAGCTTTCGCAACGCGCGTCAAAGGAACTACGGACTGGCAGAGCATCACCTTTCAGGAGTTATACGAAACCGGCCTGGATCTGGCTACGGCACTCATTGACCTTGGCGTAAAAGCCCGAGATCACGTTGCCCTCCTGGCGGACAATAGACTCGAATGGATCATCGCGGACTACGGAATTCAACTTTGCGGGGCAGCAGACGTTCCTCGCGGCACAGATGTCACAGACATGGATATCCAGTACATCCTTCCACACTCAGAGGCGAAGGTTGTATTTGTGGAACATCTTGAAATGCTTAAGAAACTGGACAAGAACAAGCGTAAGCTCTCCAAAATCAAACACATCATCCTCATGGAAAAGAGTGCGAAGGCACCAAAGAATGTACTGAGCATGTACGATCTAATCGACAAAGGGCGCGCCATGCGAGCCAGAGGGAACAAGAAAGCGGAAGAAAGAATCGCAGGTATCAAACCAGACGATCTTTTCACTTTGATCTACACTTCGGGAACTACAGGGGCACCCAAGGGAGTGATGCTGACTCACGCGAACATTTGCTCTCAGTTCAAACATGAAATCGTGCCGTTAAACGATCATGATCGAATTCTCTCCATTCTTCCCGTATGGCACATCTTCGAACGAGGATTCGAGATGCTCGCCATCTCTCGCGGCTGCTGCACGTACTATACAAACGTTCGCAGCCTGGGAGAGGACATCAAGCTTGTGAAACCAACCTTCATGGGTTCTGCGCCCAGACTCTGGGAAAGCATCTATTTGAAGATCATGGACGGGGTAAAATCCGCAAGCCCTGTAAAAAGAGGAATGTTTAGAGCGGCTTATTTCTGTTCGCGCATGTTCCAGGGATCTTTATTTTTCATCACTGGCAAGAAACTGGATATGGAAGGTAGAAACCCTGCCGTATCTGCGATCACAGGAATTGGTCACGCACTGCGAGCAGTTGTCTTTGCGGTACCATACTTTTTGCTGGATATGATCGTACTAAAAAAGATGAGAACGGCCACAGGAGGCCACATCAAAGGAACTGTATCCGGTGGTGGTGCTCTTCCATTGCATGTGGATGAATTCTTCAACTATATTGGAATTCCAGTACTCGAAGGTTATGGGATGACGGAAACAGCTCCCGTACTGGCGGTGCGCAATTTCGAAAAAAGAGTCATTGGAACGGTTGGTCCTGTGTTCCCTCAAACAGAAATTCGCATCATTGACTTGAACTCGGGAGACGTGCTGTTTCCAAATCCAAAGAATCGCGCGGATGGCCGTGGACTCAAAGGAGAAATTCACGCGAAGGGCCCGCAGGTCATGGCAGGCTATTTCAAGAATCCTGAGGCAACCAAACGAGTTCTGCGCGATGGATGGATGAACACAGGTGATATTGGAATGATCACGTTCAACGATTGTGTCAAGATTATGGGTCGATCCAAAGACACAGTTGTGCTGATCGGCGGAGAAAACGTAGAGCCCGTCCCAATCGAAAACAAACTTGTGGAATCCCAGTACATTGATCAGTGCATGGTCGTAGGTCAGGATCAAAAATTCCTGGCGGTCCTCGTAGTTCCTTCCCTCGACGGTTTCGCACGTGGCGGCCTGAAAGCAAAAACACTGTCCGAACTCGCTTCCAATGAAGAGGCAGGCAAAGTCATCACTGCTGAAATCAAACGAATCGTATCCGCCGACCAGGGCTTCAAGAGCTTTGAAAGAGTGCAGGACTTCAGATTCATAACCAAGCCATTTGAAGTGGGCGATGAGATGACCAACCTCTTCAAACTGAAACGTCATGTGATCACGGAGAAGTATAAGAAAGAAATCAATTCGATGTATAAGTAGTCCGCTCGAAGTACAATAGTTCCGTTCAAAAATAGACCGTTTGGAATAGAAGGAGGATCTATGTTTGGCCTGACTCAACTCGGAATCGTTCACACACTGATTGCGCTGATCGCAGTCGGAACTGGCGCTTTCCTTCTCATCCGGGAAGGAAGAATTTCACCCGCCGGCCTGGCAGGTAAGATCTATGTATTTGCAACTATCGTCGCATGCATCACTGCTCTTGCCATCTACCAGCATGGGGGCTTTGGAAAGGGTCACGTACTCGCCATACTCACTCTCGTCGTGCTCGGTGTAGCAACGGCCGCCGGCAGAGGCATGTTTGGCGGCGTATCAAAGGCAGTGGAAACTGTATCCTATTCAGCCACATTTCTTTTCCACTGGATTCCAGGCGTTTCAGAAGCAACAACTCGCCTTCCTCTGGGTTCGCCATTGATGAATGGCCCGGAAGATCCAGCGCTCAAGACGATTCTCGGAGTTCTCTTCGTGCTCTTCGTAGTTGGATCCGTTCTGCAAGTGCGAAGCCTGCGAAAATCGTAACAGATCGCGCGAAATAAATTCGTTTAGTTTGACAATGTGAGGATGCCCGGCGCACACTAGTGCAATGTCGGGCAATCTGTTCCTGAACTTCTTCTCGATTGGAGCGCTCATTCCGCTCCTCTTCGTAATGTTCATCGCGCTCCTCCTCATTCGCATCCGCGACAAAGGGGAATCCACGTGGTGGCTTGCTTCTTTCGCCATCGTCTATTGCCTTTTTATGCTTCCGTACTTTCCGGCGTCCGTCCTTTTTCATCCGGCCGGCGCCTATCACAGATGGTTCACGGTTCCCTTTGTACTACTTACTTTTACATTCCTGGCCCAATTCTTCTTTCACATGCCTTCCAATACGCATCCGCGCTTCGCAAAAGTCTCATTCTTCGTTCAATGCATCGTGGCTCTGGGAGTAACGGTCCTCTTTGTTGCAAGGACTTTCCACGCCGGCAAAGTCTACAACTTTGACGGGCACTATTTTGACTTCGATGCAGAAGAAATAAGTCGATTGGTCGGAGTTTTCATAATCCTTTATGTAGTTTACTATATCATCATCGCCGTATTTCGCGCAGTGATCGCCAAAGACCAGGACAGAAAGGTCATCCTGTACTTTCTTGCGTTCTTCATCATCGCAACCATTCCGCCCTCTGTTACAAACATACTCAGCCGCGACGGAGCACTGGATCGCGGCACGCACCAGACAGTCATCGTAGCGTGTAACGTACTTGGATTCTTTGGAGTGATGACCGTGTTCTTGAACACGACCAGAGATAGAACCACATTCATGGCCAAGATCATTTCTATCAGCATCATCACATTTCTCACAGTATTCCAGGGTTTGAATTACTTCGTGCTCTCTGATAAAGAGGAAACTTACGACGAACTGCATCGTAAGGACGCAGCCCTGATGCTCGCCACTCCTTACAGGGCAGCGGATTTCAGATATGCCATGGTATGGTCCATGAAGGACGCAAAAGAAAAACCTGCGTTCGGAAGCGTCCCGGCAGTGGACCTGGACTTCTACAAAATTGAAATCGCAAACGCATCCATTCTAGAAAGAATCGCTGCTCTCCCCTCTTCTAATCCGGTCGAATTCAAAACGGACGTGACCAGACTCCTCGAAAAATCGCATCCGGGATTTGAAGGATACAAAGGCCTCATACTCTCCGAAGCAAACGCACTCAAAGAAACCGAAAAGTCGCCCGCAATCGCAGTCCTGGATCGCGTTCATTCTCTCAAACGTAAAATTCTTTTTCGCTACAACAAAATCTCACAAATTCCGGACGCTGCTTTTAGAAACAAACTTCCTGCGTTCATAGCCGAGCAACCACTGTGGTTCGCGCCGTTCGGAAAAGCAATGCTCGATTTCGCAAACAAGCACCAGGACCTGACAGGGCAACAACTCAAGGGGGAGGTGCTCGTATTCCTTCGCCCCGCGGAAAGAGCGGGCGTACGCCTCTACCGCAAGAACAAAGACTCATTGGATCCAGAAGCGGATCAGTTCGTATCTTACCTGAAGGCGGACCTGGAACATGACCAGATGTTCGAAGTCGCCTACTCCTATAGAATGTATCGCAGCTTTATCAACCCGCCCGCATTGATCATGACTGGAATCCTGATAGCGGTCATGCTGATTGTTCTTTTTGGGTTTCGTCTATTCTTCCTGGGCGCACTGGTCAATCCCCTCAACGTCTTGCTTGGCGGCGTAGAAAAAGTAAATGCAGGCGACATGTCTGTGCAGGTGCCCATCAAAGTCGGGGATGAAATCGGATTCCTATCAAGATCGTTTAACGGCATGGTTGCCTCTATTCGAGAAGCACGCGCCAGACTGGAGGAGTACGCTGTTGGCCTCGAAGCAAAAGTAGAGGAGCGAACCAAGGAGCTGCGCGAAACTTTAACAGAAGTTCAGAAACTAAAAGAACAGCAGGACGGAGACTATTTTCTGACTTCGCTATTGATTAAGCCTTTATCCACCAATCGCGCCAGAAGCCAGAATGTTCATGTGGATTTCTTTATAGAACAAAAGAAGAAATTTCAGTTTAGAAAATGGGGAGAAGAGATCGGCGGAGACATATGCATGTCGGATAACGTCAAACTCATGGACAAGCCGTATACCATCTTCCTGAACGCAGATGCAATGGGCAAATCCATCCAGGGAGCAGGCGGGGCGCTGGTTCTTGGTTCTGTTTTCGAATCAATCATTGAGCGCACGAAACTCTCGGAGGCCAGACAATACCCGGAAAAATGGGTAAAGAATGCATTCATTGAGCTTCACAAAGTTTTCGAAAGTTTTGAAGGAAGCATGCTCATCTCTCTCGTGCTGGGTCTCGTGGACGAAATGACAGGTCTTATGTACTACGTAAATGCGGAACATCCATGGACCGTGCTGTACAGAAATGGACGCGCGCAATTCATCGAGGAAGAGCTCACATTCCGGAAACTGGGCACGCAAGGACTCGAAGGGGGAATGTCTATCCAGACGTTTCAACTCCAACCGGGGGACATTCTGATTGCTGGCTCTGACGGAAGAGACGACCTACTGCTCAACACGAAAGAGGACGGAGAAAGAGTCATCAGTGAAGACGAACATGCTTTCTTGAAACACGTGGAAGCGGGAAAAGGGGAACTGAGAAAAATCTACGATTCAATCAAAACGGTGGGTGAATTAACGGACGACTTTTCTCTCGTGCGAATTGGCTATCTGGAGACTGCGAAGCAAACACGCACGAGTTCTGAAAAGGCAATGGAATTCGTTTCGAAAGCCAGAACCTTCCTCATCCAGGACAACCTGGACGAAGCGCAAATCGCCCTGGAAGAAGCGGTAAAGCTGGATAACACAGATACGGAAGCGCTCAAAGAATTGATAAAAGTTTGCTACAACAAAAGAGACTTCCGCAAGGCATCCGACTACGCAGACGATTATATTTATCTTCGTCCCGCTGAATCGGAGATACTCTACCTGGCGGCCATCTGTCACAAGCTTGCAGGAGAACTCGCACGATCTGCGGATCTTGCAGAAAGTCTGAAACTGCGCGAACCAAAAAGGCCGGAAGTTCTAACACTCCTCGCTCAGATTTACCTGGAAATGAACAACATCCCGCGCGCAAGAGCAATGGTAGACCTGGCACTCAGCCTGGATCCGGCCAGTGCGGCGGCTCTCAAGGCGCACCATGAGATTCAGTCTCCGCGTTAATTGCGATTTGCAAAACAGGTGACGAATCCTGACCGATATGCGCACAAGGGTGAATGTCATCGCGGCAACTTCATTGGGTGATCATCGCGGTGACTGGTCTGGCGTTCTGCGTTTCACCGGCACCAAAGCAGCCAGCTTCTTCTGTCACATCGCGCCTCGTAGTCGTTGCTCCTCCGCGAAACGCACCTGACGATTTATCCGCAGGCATTCGCTCTATCCTCGAAGCTCTTCTTCAATCAGCAGGAATGCCAGTTCTCCCTTCGAGCGGAGTGGCAGGACTCACAGACAATGCGCTCGAACCAGCACTGATGTGCGCTCGCGCGGGCGCGCAGACTTGCATTGTCCCGGAAATTGCCTCGCAGGGCACAGGAATCTCTATTCGGATTCGATGGCTCGACGCACGAGGAGAAGTCACTTCCAGCACATTCAACGTAACGTTGCGCGAAACTTCGCAGGGGATTCAGGACGCGTTTGTATCCATGATGGACGCAGCCCGGGCAAAGGGTTGGCTCGAAACATCAGACTGGTCCGCGGATAGACAGCTGGCCGCTTCGCGCATGATTCGCCCACAGACGGAGACGCTGCAACATTTTTCCAGAGGCCTGTCACTCGAATCTACTCTGCCTTACATGGCCATGCTCGAGTATCGCAACGCGCTTTTGATTGATCCGGATTTTACTCTTGCCTATGCGAGACTGTTCTACGTTTGCTATGAATCAAATCCTTACTCTCAAACAGCGGAAGTCGATCTACTCACTCAGACTAGAGTGCGAATGGATACGGATAATGCAGTGTGGCTTGCTCTGGCCTTCCGCGATCTGGGTCAAAACGCACTGAGAAAGGGATGGCTGATCACTTCCGACGCTTACTTTCGACGCTCTCTTGCCATCCTTGCAAACATTAAGAAAGAAACTTCTATCCCGGGATCAATCGCCTTACATGGATTAGGTGATCTTGGTCTGAAAAATAGAAACAGCATCAACGCTCTTTACCATACGAACAGCGCGCAGCAGGCGCTGGAAAGTGTTGGCGCGCAGAATTCATCTCTGTATTTGTCCGGTCTCCTCAGGCTTGGCGCTGGCTACCTACTGGACAATCAAACATCCCTCGCTGTATATACATACGAAAAGGCGCGCGATCTGGCAGGACGACTGAACGCGGCGGATAGCCCGGAGGCTGCCATCATCGATGCGAATCTGGGACTTGCACGCATACGAGAATCCAATTATGTCGGAGCGGCGGCACTGTATGAGTCCGCACTGGCGCGTCTTCGCAAAACAGGATACGTGAACACTGAATTGTATCTGACGATCCTTGGACATCTGGGTCAGGCTCAGAGATTCATGGGCAACATATCGGAAGCGGAGGCAACTTTTGAGCGTGTCATTACAGGCAGCAAAATTCTTGGATTGAATGAGTCCATGATCCAGGCAGAAGCAATGTATTCGACGGGCGCTCTGTCCATGGTCCGCGGTGACTTTGCCCGGGCCCAGGTCCTGATGATATCCGCACAGATGACCATGATGAGACTGGGCAATCAAAGGAATGCGGCAGATCATGTTGCGCTTGATTTAATGCCAGTCAAACAACAGGCAGGAATGACACTGGAAGAAGCACGCCTTCTTTCTTCCTATTGCGGTGCATTTAGCTACGCGTCTCACTCACGAACAGTGCAGGCCAGGACTTATGAAGGAAGACTCGATGACACAAACGTCTTCCTTAGAGATCTACTCGATGTGCGAAAATCCAACGACGCAGCTTTGAATCATCTGCGCGAAAAATTTGCGACTGTTCCGGATCCATCCGGTCGCGACACAGCGTTTGTGGACATTGGGCCAGCCATTGCCAATATGCTAACTCCCGGAGTCACAGCTGTCTCTCTAGCGCGCGACTTTCCAGGCATGCAAGTAGTCGCACTCGACCTTCCGGAGCAAGTGGAAATATTTCGCACCACTGTTGCAGCTTATCTTCGATCCAGAGTGACGGCCTTCCCGAATATGTTTATACTATCAGGGAACGGAATACAGCCGATGATGGATCAATTCCAGAACAATGCCAACTGGTTTTCGCAGAAGCAACCTCGAATTCCAGCTGGGATGCCTCTTGTGATTCGAGCAGCCAACTCCGTGGATATCTATGAAAGCTGGGAAACAAACGCGAAGGCCATGGACAGAATTGCTAAAGATTTTAAAGCTTCTGCCATCCTCTATCTTTTCAATAGGTCCATTTTATTCAAACCAGCAGGCTCTGATTCATTCAGAATCATTGGAGTACTTTCTCCTGCCGGATTTGATCACATGTTTGAAACGTTCAATCGCCAGGGAGATTCCGCTTACACGATCTTTCCTGACGCAGTGCGATAAGGCAATCTGTTGATCCGCGAAAAGTTCGAAGAAATCCGCAAGTCCCTCGGGAATTTGCCGGGCGCATTCCGCATTGTCTGGGAAGCAGACTCAGGCAGTACGATTCGCCTTGCATCTCTTACAGTCATTGCAGCGCTCCTTCCCGTAACGCAGGCCTAC
>Ga0268298_10000372_pt1 | contig 57848 bp, 46 predicted proteins | sample WWTPWeurt_MetaG_FD_194462 | JGI IMG/M metagenome (GOLD analysis project Ga0268298, IMG submission 194462) | Activated sludge microbial communities from WWTP in Nijmegen, Gelderland, Netherland - WWTP Weurt | ecosystem: Engineered > WWTP > Aerobic digester > Activated sludge | place... | reverse complement strand
GAGTAGAACTCGATGCGGTAGTTGGTGCTGGCGTTGCTGTTGAGCGTGCCGATGATGGTGGTGTTGCCGCCCGAGGTGAAGGCGCTGGCGAGCAGCGGGAAGTTCTGCAGGTTGTTGGCGCCGTTGTCGCCATCGCCGGCATCGTTGACGGTGAGTCCGTCATTGCCCAGATCGAGCCCCAGGCCGCCATTGCTGTGGATGCGGTTGCCCAGCACGCTCACCCCCTGGGCGGCAGACTGCAGCACCACACCCGCTTGGGTGTTGAAGGCCACGAGGTTGCCGTCCGACGCGGCGGTGCCCCCGATGCGCGTGTCGAAGAAGCTGCTGCTGATGTCGATGCCCTTCAGATTGGGTCTGGCCAGCAGGCCGCTCGAGTCGGTGCCGATGTAGTTGCCGATGATCTGATTGCTGTCGCTGCTGAAGACAAAGACGCCCGCCTGGCCGCTGCCGCTGATCACGTTGCGTGCGGCGCCGCTGCCGCCAACGATGTTGCCATTGGAGCCCATGCTGATGCCCACGCCCGCACCGCCATTGCCAATGGCCAGGTTGCCGGCCGCGTCCAGGCCGATCAGGTTGCCGGTGATGAGATTGCCCGAGCCGCCCTCGGTGCCGTCCATGAAGATGCCGTTGGTCACGTTGCCGGAGATGACGTTGCCGTCCACCGTGTGGCTGCCGGACGACTGCAGCACCACACCCATGTCGTTGCCCAGGGCTGCGTTGCCTGCGGCGTTGATGCCGATGAGGTTGTTGCGGATCACAGTGCCGGTGCTGTTGCCACGCACCCAGATGCCTTCGGCGGTGTTGCCCGAGATCAGGTTGCGGTCGGCCGCGCTGATGCTGCCCAACAGAGTGCCGTTGGCGTTGAAGATGCTGATGCCGCGGTAGTTGGCCGCTGCCGCGCTGCCACTGGCATCGGTGCCGATGTAGTTGCCCATCACGCTCACGCTGTTGGCGCCACTGATGAGCACGCCGTTTTGCGTGAAGTTGCCGATGGCCAGCCCGCGCAGCAGGCTGCTGCTGGCGCCAGCGCCCACCACCGACAGGCCATTGGTGGCCACCGCACCGCCGTTCAGCACGATCAGCGGTGCACCCGTGTAGCCCGCGCCGCCCTGGCTGCGGCCATCGAGCGTGACGCGGTCGGTGATGTCGGGCAGGGCTGCGCCGAGGTTGAGGGTTTGCGTGCTGCCTTGCGTGCCGATGGCGAAGTCGATGATGTCGGCGCCACCCACGCCATTGCTGGTGGCGTTGGCGGCGGTGATGGCCTCGCGCAGGCTCACCTTGCCATCGGCGCCCTTGTTGGCCATCAGCGCGGTCAGGCTGCTGGTGTCGCCGTCGGTGGTGTCGGCGGCGGTGTCCACCACGATGGTGTTGACGCTGTCGTTGTCGGTGTTGGTGAGTGACACGTCGGCGGCGTTCAGGCCGTTGTAGCCGCTGTCGGCCGAGGTGGCGGCGGCGGTGACCACGCTGTAGGCCACCGTGCCATCGACCAGTGTGTCGTTCACACCCGTGACGGTGACGGGCTGCGGCGTGGACCAGTTGGCCGAGGTGAAGGTGAGCGAGTTGGTCGAGAGGCTGCCCTCGCCGGTGTTGGACGAGCTGAGCGCGATCACCACATCGGCCGTGGGCGCGCTGCCCAGCACCACGGTGAACTGCGCGGTGCCGCCGGCCTCGGTGGTGACCAGGCCGCTGGTGGGGTTGACGGTGATGCTGGGCTGCGGGGCGGCGATGACGTTGGCCGATAGCTCCGAGGTGCTGCCATAACTGCCAGCGCCCAGATCGACGGTGGCGGTGGCGGTCACCACGTGGCCGATGGTCACCGACACGCCGCTGAGTGTGGTGTTGAAGCTCGCGTCACCTGAGGCGTTGGTGCTGACATTGACGAAGCCGAGGTAGGTGCTGGCCTCGCCATGGCCGCTGGCGTCTGCAGTGGGCGACGAGTAGAACTCGATGCGGTAGTTGGTGCTGGCGTTGCTGTTGAGCGTGCCGAAGATGGTGGTGTTGCCGCCCGAGGTGGTGGCGCTGGTGAGCACCGGGTAGTTCTGCAGACTGTTGGGGCCTGTGTCTGCATCGCCAGTGTCGTTGGCCGTCACCAGAAAGCCATTTTCTGTACCGCCTTGCAGGTCAATGGCCAGGCTGCTGCTGGCCTTGATGGTGTTGCCCAGGATCGCGTTGCCGGTGGTGGTGTTGCCGTTCAGCAGCAGGCCCGCACCACCGTTGTTGGCGATCAGGTTGCCGGCGCCGACCGCGGTGCCACCGATCAGGTTGTTTTGTGCACCCGCGCGGATGTAGATGCCCGCGCCGCCGTTTGCAATGGTCACGGTGCCGGTGATGTCGGTGCCGATGTAGTTGCCCTGTACCGTGTTGTTGCTGCCACCGCTGCCGATGTTGCGCAACTCGATGCCGTAAAGCGGCGTGCCGCCGATCACGTTCTGGCGGATGATGTTGTTGTTGGACGCCACGTAGATGCCGTCCTCGCCGCCGGCGGTCAACGAGGCGGTTCCGGCCGCATTCAGGCCAATCAGGTTGCCGAGAATCTGGCTGTTGTTGCCGTTGGCCCAGATCTCGATCAAGTCCATGTTGGCGAGCTTCTGTTGCCCCGCAATCACATTGCCTTGACCGGCAGACAGGCCGCCGACGATGTTGCCCGGCGCGTCCAGCTCGATTTGCGCATTGGCTGCGCCCACCTTGGCGGTGCCAGCCGCATTGATGCCAAAGTAGTTGCCGAGGATCTGGTTGCCCGTGGAGCCGCCGAATGCCAGGAGGCCCGAGTAGTAGTTGCCGGCCACGAGATTGCGGTCCACGGCAGTGCTGCCCCCAATCACGTTGTTGTTGGCATTGTTCAGCGCGATGCCATTGGCCACGGTCGTTCCGACGGCGCTGCTGCCGGTGGCATCGGTGCCGACGTAGTTGGCCACGATCAAATTGTTGGAACTGCCCGTGATCCAGATGCCGTAGCCGGTGAAGTTGTTGATGGCCAAGCCACGCACTGTGCTGCCGTTGGCGCTGGCACCCGACAGCGTGAGCACGTTGCTCACGCTGGCATTGCCATTGAGCACCACCATCGGCGAGGTGGCATAGCCGGGCTCGGTGCTGGCGTCGATGATCACGGTGTCGGTGACGCTGGGCAGCGACGAGGCCAGCGTGATGGTCTGCACGCCCGAGGCGGCGATGTTGAAGTTGATGCGGTCGGCGCCGCCCGTGCCGTTGGCGGTGTTGTTGGCCGCGGTGATGGCCTCGCGCAGGCTCACCTTGCCGTCGGCGCCCTTGTTGGCCAACAGGGTGGACAGGCTGGTGGTGTCGCCGTCCAGCGTATCGGCGGCGGTGTCCACGCTGATGCTGGCCTGCGTGGTGGGGATGGCCACCACGCTGCGCGAGAACTCTGAGGTGTCGGTGAAGGTGCTGTAGGTGGCGTCGCTCTTGGTGGCCGTGGCCGAGATCACGTAGCCCGCAGGCACATTGGCGCTGAGTGTGGTGGAGAAGCTGGCGCTGTTCGAGCCGTTGGTGGCCGTGTTGACGTAGCCCAGGTAGATCGGCCCTTCGCCGTAGCCCGTGCTGTCGGCCGAGGGCGAGGCAAAGAACTCGATGCGGAAGTAGCTGCTCGCAATGCTGTTGAGCGTGCCGCTGACGGTGACCTGGTTGCTCGCGTTGGTCTTGGCCAGCGTGAGCACGGGGAAGTTCTGCAGGTTGTTGGGGCCGTTGTCGTTGTCGTTCGAGTCGTTGGCCGTGACGCCGTCGCCCTTCAAATCGATGCCCAGGCCCACGCTGTTGTGGACCAGGTTGCCCAGCAGGGTGTTGCCCGCGTCGGCCGAGGTCATGATGGCGATGCCTGCGGTGTAGACATTGCCCTGGCCGGCGTAGGCGATGGTGTTGCCTTCAACGCGGTTGCTGGACGGGCCTGCGCCGCCGCCGCTGGATTTTTCAATCAGCACGCCTTGCTGGGCGGTGCCCCAGTTGGCGGTGCCCGCGAGATCGGTGCCGATGCGGTTGCCTTGGATCACCGAGCCCGTGCTGAGGCCATCAATCTCCACACCCGCCAGGCCGCCGCCCGCGATCCAGTTGCCGTCGTTGGCACCCGCTCCGCCGACGCTGGTGTTGTCGGCCCCGATGCTGATGTAGATTCCATCAGCGCCATTGCCCAGGTTGAGTGCCCCGCTGGCGCTCACGCCGATCCAGTTGCCACGCACCGTGTTGCCATCGCTGGTTTCACCGTCGATCTGTACGCCGTCCTGGCCGTTGCCCGAGATCACATTGCGTTGCGTGGTGACACTGCCGCCCACGGTGTTGCCGGTGGCGCCGCCCTGCACACGCACGCCGTCGAAGGTGTTGGCCACGGCGGTGTTGCCGGTGATGTCGATGCCGATGTAGTTGCCGATGACCTGGTTGCCGGTGGCCGCAGCGGTGTCGATGATGACGCCATTGGCGTTGCCGCTGATCACGTTGCGGTCGGCGGCCGTGGTGCCGCCGATCACATTGTTGGCGCCCAGCACGTACAGGGCGGCGCCACTGGTCATGCCGCTGCCGCCGGCCAGGCCGCTGGTGCCGATGGCGCCGATGTAGTTGCCGGCGATGGTGTTGCCGTTGGAGCCGCTGCCGATCTTGATGCCATCGCCGCCGAAGTGCTGAATGACCAGGCCGCGGATGGTGGAGCCGCCGCCGCCGCTGGTGATCTCCAGCCCAGCCACGTTGAGTGCGTTGCCGTCGAGCAGGATGGCGGGCTTGCTGCCATTGGCGGCAAAGCTGTCGTCGGTGCTCGCGTCGAGGTTGGTCTGCCCAGTCAGGGTGGGCAGCGCGGTGGCCAGCGTGATGGTGTGCGTGCCCGTGCCGGCGATGTTGAAGACGATGTTGTCGGCGCCGGCATTGGCGTTGGCGTCGATGATGGCCTGGCGCAGCGAGCCGGCGCCGCTGTCGTTGGTGTTGGTGACGGTGTAGGTGAGCAGGCTGCCTTGCCACTGTTGCTGCAGCTCGGCCGTGAAGGGCACGCTGGCTTCGATGGGGCCGGTGTGCGCCTCGAGCTGCCAGTCGCCTTGCCGCGTGGCGCTGCCGGTGGTGTTGGTGCTGGCGGCCAGGTCGGCGCCGGTGAGGCGGGCCAGGCCATCGAGCAGCGCAAGGCCATCGGTGCCGGCGGCCACATCGCAGCCGTAGAGCTGGATGTCGGCATCGGCCGAGAGCGCCTCGCGCCAGGTGGCGAGTTGTGGCGCTTGCTGGGCGAGTGTGTCCGCCGTGACGGTGCCTTGCCCCAGCAGCAGCAGGCCTTCGGCGCCGTGCGAGACGATGTGCACGGCGGCCACGTTGTGGCTGCCTTGCAGTGCATCGGCGATCTGTTGCAGGCCATCGCGGCTGGTGTCCAGGCGCATCAGCTGCAGTTGCACGCCGTCGCCGCGCTGCCGGGCCAGATCGGCCACCAGGGCATCGACATCGGCCACGCGCGAATCGACGAACACCCACTCCACGCGGGTCTGCGTGGTGTTGGCGGCCAGGTTGATCGTGGCCAGGGGCACGGGTGCCGGCGCGGGCTCCGCCAGCAGGCGCACCTCGGCCGTGGGGCCGAACTGGGCGGCCAGCAAGGGGTTGAGTTCGGCCGAGTACAGGATGCGCGGCTCGCACTCTTCGGCCAGCGCCTCGTGCATGGCGATGGGGGCAGGGGGGCGGCGCAACCAGCGGCCGATGTGGTACAGCAAGGACATCTCGAACCCCGGTGGCGGATGAGGGCGCTGGATCAGCGCCGCGCAGTGGTCGCGGCCGTGGCCAGGCTGCCGGCGGGCAGGCGGGTGTCGGCCGATGCGGCTTTCGTCGAACGTTGGCCTGTATTGCGCGGGTCGCGCAATGCGGCTTCGGGCAGGTTCAGGCCCAGGTTCACCTTGCAGCGCAGGCCGGCGGGCAGCAGGCCGCCCGGGTTGCGCAGCTCGAGGCGCACGCGGAAGGTGTTGCTGGCGGCGTCGATCACGCGGTCCACGGTCTTCACCACGGCCTGGTGTTCGCTGCGGTTGAGCAGCTCGGGCACCACGGTGCCGGTGGCACCGATCTGCACCTGGCCGAAGGCGGCGGCCGGCACCAGCACGTCCACGCGCAAGGGGTCGATGGCGGCGATGCGCAGCATGGGCTTCTGGTCGACGAACTCGCCGGGCGACATGTAGCGCTCCACCACCACGCCGTCGATCGGCGAGCGGATGGTGCGTTGCGCCAGTTGCGCGGCGGCCAGCTCCACTTCGCGCTCGGCCTGGCGGCGGCGCTCTTCGGCCTGGCCACTGCGGCCGATGGCCACGCCGGCTTCGGCGCGGGCCTTGTCGAGGTAGTTCTTGGAGACGAACTTCTCGCCGAACAGCTCGTTGGCGCGCTGCAACTCGCTGCTGGCGAGCGACTGCGCGCTGGCGGCGGCAGTCTGCTCGCCCTGGCCGTCGGCACGTTCGCGCGCCAGCGAGAGCGAGGCACGCTCCACGCCGGCATTGAGCTGCACCAGGGCACGCCCGCGGGTCACCATCTCGCCGCGCTCCACCGCGATGTGCTGGATCACGCCGGGCGCCGGGCTGCCCACCTGCACCACCTGGCTGGGCTGGATCATGCAGTCCAGGTTCTGGGCCTGAGAAGCCAGGGGCTGCAGACAGGCCACGGCGGCGCTGGCCAGGGCGAGGCGGCGTGAGGTCGATGTCATGGGGGTACTCCGTGGGACGTCATTCGGGCAGGCCTGCAAATTCGCAAGCCTGCTGGTGCTGAAGATCCGCAGCGCGCAGGGCGCGGCGTTGGGTGAGGTCTTGCCATTCGGCCAGGCGCTGTGGCCAGGCCAGCAGCGGCCCGGCCAGCCAGGCCGGCAGTGGCGCTTGCAGGCGGCCTGGTCCGCCGCCTTGCAGCAGGCGGCGCAGCGGGCGCGGCAGGTGGCGTGCGAGCAGGGGGTCGTCGAGCGAGGCGATGCGCTCGGCCGAGCCCGGGTCGCCGTGGCGCGCGCAGCGGCCGATCAATTGGCGGTCGATGCGGCGCGAGCGATTGCACAAGGCGGCGATCACGTGCAGGCCGCCGGCGGCGCGCGCGGCAGCGTCGAGCTGGATGTCGGTGCCGCGGCCGGCGATGTTGGTGGCAATGGTGACCACGCCGTGCTGGCCGGCGCGGGCCACCTGGGCGGCCTCGTCGGCGTCCTGCACGGCATTGAGCAGCTGGTGCTCGATGCCGGCTGCCTGCAGACGGGCGGACAGGGCGGCCGAGGCGGCCACGCTGTCGGTGCCCACCAGCACCGGCTGGCCGCGTACTTTATGTGCTTGCACCGCAGCCAAAACGGCGGCCCATTTGAGCTCGGCGCTGCGGTACAGGCGCGTGCCCAGCCAACGCCGCTGCGAGGGCCGGGCCGGGGGCACCAGGGCCACCGCGCTGCCATACAGCGCTCGCAGCTCGTGCCGCGATTCGCGCAGCGAGCCGCTCATGCCGGCCAGTTGCAGGTAGCGCGGGAACAGGCGCTGGTGCGTGATCTGCGCGGCGGTGACATGTGGTGCGCTCGGCGTGAGGCCTTCCTTGAGCTGCACCAGGGCGTGCAGGGCGCCCGACCATTGGCGGCCATCGGCCAGGCGGCCGGTGAGCTCGTCGATCAGGGCCAGGCCATTGGGCGTGACGGCGTAGTCGCGGTCGCGGCGCAGCAGGTGGCAGGCCACCAGGGCCGTCTCCACCAGCTCCTGCATGGCGCGCACGGGGGCTTGCAGGCCGCGCCGTGCGCGCACGGCCTGGGCCACGTGGTCGCGGCCGATCGGGGTGAGTTGCGCGCGCCGCTCGGCGGCCCGCAGCAGGTGATCGCGGCCGGGGATCAGGCCGTAGGCCAGCTGCAGGGCCAGGCGGTGCGCGGCCTCGTCCACAGCCGGGCCCGGTGCGGCCAGGATCAGGGGCATGCAGGCTTCGTCCAGCAAGAGGCTGTCGGCCTCGTCGACGATGGCCATGCACAGGCCGGGCAGGCGTTGCGGCACGGGCGCGCGGCCGGTGAGCTCGCGGGCGCGCAGCACGCGAGGGTCGCGCTCGCCGGCGTGGGCCACGTGATCGCGCAGGTAGTCGAAGCCCAGCTCCTTGGCGGTGGTGTGCACGATAGCGCGGCGCCATTGCACGGCGCGTTGGTCGGCAGGCGTGGTGGCCAGCACCAGGCCACTGCTCAGGCCGAGCGCTCGGTACAGCGGCAGGAGCGCGGCCTGATCGCGCTGGGCCAGGTAGTCGTTGGCGGTGATCACGTGCACCGGCACCTCGGCCAGCGCTGCCACGCCCGCGGCCAGTGCGGCGGCCAGGGTCTTGCCCTCGCCGGTGGCCATCTCGGCCAGCCGACCCTGCAGCATCAACCAGGCCGCCAGCAACTGGGTGGGGTAGGGCGTGCGGCCCAGGGTGTGGGCCATGGTGGCGCTCACCAGGCCGAGTGCGGCGCCGGTGCTGGCCGGGCTGAAGCCATCGCACTGCAATGCCGTGGCCACGGCCTGGCGCGCTTGTGCGTGGCGCTGAGCCCAGCACTCTGGCTCGGCGGCCGCGGCCGCCAGATCGGCCTGCAGGGCGGCGCAGGCGCGGGCCAGCTCGGGAGGCAGCCTGGCGGGCCGCTGCGGCTGCAGCCAGGCGGCCGCGGCGCGCAGGGTGTCGCCCCACCAGTGCCTGGCCGGCGCGCCGCGCTGCGGGTACTGGCCAAAGGCCAGGCCGGCGCCGGGCAGGCTGCGCTTGTTCACAGCCCGCCCCTTCGTGCTGAGCTTCGCTGCAGCGGCAGTCATTGTGTGAAGTGCCTCAGGAAGGCCTGGCGCAGGGCGCTGGCGGCGAGCTCGACGGCGCTGGCCGAGCCGTGCTGAAAGCTCACCATCACCCGCGTGCCCACCGGCACCGCGATGCCCTCGGCCAGGCGCAGGTCGAACTGGAACTGTGCGTCGCGCGCGGTGCGGCCCTTGGGGTCGGACGGGTCGAGTGGCAGCGTGCCGCCAGCGGCCTCGCCGAGCGCCGGGCTGGGCAGGGCGCGCGTGGCCTGCGGCACCTGCACAACGGTGGCCGTGGCGGCCGCTTCGCCGCCATGGGCAAAGCTCACGCGCACCTGGCCGGGGCGGGCGCGCACGAGTGCGATGTCGTCATTGCGCACCAGGGCGCGCACCAGCGGGGCGCCGGCCGGCAAGACCTGGCCGAGCACCTCGCCCTGCTCCACGAACTGGCCGGGCGCGAGGCGCTGGAGGTCGATGCTCAGGCGGCCATCGGTGCCGGCGGTGAGCAGCAGTGAGTCCGCTTGCTTTTGCAGTTGCTTGACCAGGGCCTCGACCTGCGCGATGCGGTCGTCGGCCATGGCCGCGCCGTTGGCGTCCTCGCCGAACAGACGCCCTTGCTCGACGCGCAATTGCGCCAGATCCTGCACCGCGCGCTGCAGCGCCAGCTGCAGCGGCTCGTTGGACAGGCGCATTAACGGCGTGCCGGCGCTCACGATTGCGCCGTCCTCGACCAGATAGTCCTCCAGGAAGCCCTCGGTGCCTGCGCGCGCAATGGCCTCATCGGGCAACCACACCACGCCGGGCGCATGGCTGCGCTGCGGCAAGGGCACGGCCACGGCGAGCACCGCGATGGCCACGGCGCCGGTGGCTGCAGCGGCCACGCCGCGCAGGCGTCGGCCCGCGAGCTCGGGCGCCACCATCAGCCAGCGCAGGCCGCGCCAGAGTGGCTGCGCCGTGGTGAACCACAGTGCGGCGGCCAGCACCATCAAGCCCAGGCCGGGCGCGGCCTCGGCCAGGGCCCGTGCAAAGCCGATGAGCAGCGCCGTGCTCAAGGCCCACGAGAGTGGCGCGTAGGCCACCAGCCAGGGCGTCTCGCCTGGCAGCTGGCGGCTCAGTGCGGGCAGGCGCGCACCGAGCAAGCCGCCCACCAGCCACTGCCGCCAATGGCGGGCGCTGCGGGTGGCCAGGTTGGGCAGCTCGAACAGATCGGTGAGCACGTGGTAGCCGTCGAAGCGCAGCAGCGGATTGGCATTGACCAGCAGCGTGGACACCGTGCCCACCACCACGAAGGCGAATGCCAGGTCGCGCGCCAGGCCGGGCTGCAGCGCCAGCCAGAAGATCAATGCGGCGCCAGCCACCAGCAGCTCCACGGCAATGCCGGCGGCGGCCACCGTGGCCCGCTGCGCCTTGGTGGGGAACATCACCGAGGCCGAGGCATCCACATAGGGCACCGGCGTGAGCATCAGCAGGCTCAGGCCCACCTTGTGCACCTCGCCGCCGTAGGCCTTCACGGCAAAGGCATGGGCCAGCTCGTGCAGGGCCTTCATGGCCGGGTAGGCCAGCCACATCAGCAGCAGCATGCGCTGGCTGGCCAGGGCCTGGCGGCCGTGGGCCAGCAGCACTTCGGCCTGGCCCAGCAGCAGGCCCAGCGACAGGATCATCAGCAGGGCGATGCAGCGCAGGCCCAGCGGCGTGAACAGCGCCTGCACGCGGTGCTGGTGGCGTGAGAGGAAGGCGTCGGCGTCCCACAACGGCACGCGGAACGCGAAGGGGTTGATCGCAGCGCGGCGGCGCTGCCGGCGCACCCGGCCCTCGGCCTTGACCAGGGCGGCAGCTTGCGGCGCCACGTCGCTGACGAAGAGGTGGGCCGCGAAGCCCTGGGCGACGATGCGGATGGTGTCCTGTTGCGTGGGCGCCTGGTCACCCAGCAGGGCCAGGCGCTCGGACCACACCTGGTCCAGCGTGCTCTGGCCATGGCAGGCGGAGACGATGGCCCAGGCGCCTTCACTGAAGCGGTGGCGGCGGCCGGTGACCGGATCGGCCACCACCACCCACCACTGGCCGCGCGCCTGTTGGCGCACCATGTGCAGGCCCGCGCGCAGGCGCGGCCGCAGCTTGGCCAGGCGGTACCACTGGTCCGAAAGCAAGGGGGCGGGATTGCTCATCGCCGCCTCAGCCCAGCAGGCGCCAGGCCAGGCGGCGCCAGGCGTTGGACAGGCGCAGCCACCAGCTGCGCGCCTGCATCTGGCGCCCCAGCTCGATGCGCGCCACGCCGCGTTGGCCGGGACGCAGGCCCTGGGTGGCCTGGGCGTTGTCGGCCAGCGTGCCCTCCACCTCGAACACATTGCGCCCGTCCAGCGTCACCGCCACCGGCGAGACGCGGCCGATGGTGAAGCTCTGCGTGGCCTGGCCATCGGCGGCGAACAACACGCGTGCCTTCTGGCCCACTGCGGGCAGCAGGGCGTCCTGCTCGTCCACCTCGATCACCACCTTGAGCGCGCGGCCGGGCGCCACCGTGAGCAGGGTCTGGCCGCGCTTGACGGGCGCGCCGATGGACTGTGCCAGGTCGCCCTGGATCACCACGCCGTCGAAGGGCGCGCGCAGGCGGGTGCGCTCGAGCTCGTGCTCGGCCAGCGCCAGCTGGGCCTGGGCCTGCTCGAGCTTGGAGCGGGTGATGACGATCTGCGCGGCATCGTCCTTGGTCAATGCGTCGCGGTATTGGCGGTCGGCCTGCGAAGATTCGGCGGCCCAGCGGTCGCGCTGCAGCGAGCTGTCGCGGTCCTGCAGCGTCACCAGCAATTGCTCGGCCTTCACCGCATCGCCAGGGCGGGCCTCGACACTGGCGATGTAGCCGTCGGCCGGGGCTGCCAGCACGCGCTGGATCACGCCCTCCAGGCGCGCCGGTGCCACCACCACGAACTGCGCCGGCCACAGCCCGGCCACCAGCAAGGCCAGCACGGCCGCCAAGGCCACCAGGCGCCAGGGCGCAGCCTCCTGGCCCCAGCGCGCACCGCCGCGTTGCCACAGACGTTCGCGCAGACGCACCTGCCAGGGGCGCTCCACCTGGTGCTTGAGCTCGAGCAGCGGGCCGACGAACAGCGCGGCGTCCTTGGCCAGGCGCAGGCTGTGGGCGTCGAAGCCCTCGCGGCGCTCGAACAGCATCACGCCCGTCACCGGCTGCGCACCATCGCCTTCACCCGCGGCCGCCACCAGTGGCACCGAGCACACCGGCACGTCGCCGTTGTGCTTCATCAGCAGGGCATGGGCCGCGGCGGACGCCACGCCGCGGCCTTCGGGCAGCGGGTGGATCACGGTGGTGCGGCGCTCGCAGGCCTCGGCCATGGCCCGGGCCAGCGCCAGATTCAGGGCCAGCGCGGGGTCCAGATCGGTGCCGGTGGATTGGGCCACCAGTTCGGGCTTGCCCCCGGCGATCAGCCCCAGGCTCACGCGCTCGCAAGCCAGCAGTTGCGCCAGGTCCGCCAGCACGGCCACGGCGGCCGGTGCAAAGCGGGCATGTGCATGCGCCCGGGCCTGCATTTCCAGCCACTGTTGACCGGAAAACGGGACCGGCGGCTCCGTCAGATCTGGGACGCCTGGGCGGGCAACGGAGGCATCTAGAAGTTCCATGGGGGCGGGCCTGGGGTTCACTCTGGGTCGACAACCCAGTACTGCGTGTCACCAGATTGGATGTCGGAGCCGCTGCCGGCGATCGCCTGAATAGCCTTGGATCTCTTCACTTTCTTCGATTTATTTGGCTGGACGTGGGCCCAGCAGCGCCGAGAATCCAGGCCTTCACGGCAGACGGGCGGGGCGCGAATGCGGCAACAGGGGGCGGGCGGGCTGGTGTATTCAACCGAGGGCGGGCGCATGTGCCCGCAATGCCGGCGGCCGCTGCAGGCCTGCGCCTGCGGCCAGGTGAAGGCGCCGCAGGGTGATGGTGTGGTGCGGGTGAGCCGCGAATCGAAGGGCCGCGGCGGCAAGACCGTGACCCTGGTGCGCGGCGTGGCCCTGGCGCCGGACGCCCTGGCGGCGCTCGGCAAGCGCCTGCGCAGCGCCTGCGGCAGCGGCGGCACCTTGAAGGACGGCGTGCTCGAGGTGCAGGGCGACCACGCCGAGCGCGTGGTGGCCTTGCTTCAGCAAGAGGGCTTCGTCGTCAAACGTTCTGGAGGCTGAGCGTCTCCAGGTGCAAGCTCAGGCCGCCGCTGGCGCATGCGCGCCGAGCTTGAGCAGGCGCATCGCGTTGTCCTTGAGGATCAGCGGTTTGACCTTGTCCTTGAAGCCGGCCTCGTCGAAGTCGGCCATCCAGCGCTCGGGCGTGATCAGCGGGTAGTCGCTGCCGAAGAGCATGCGGTCCTTCAGCAGGGTGTTGGCGTACTGCACCAGCTGGGCCGGGAAGTACTTGGGGCTCCAGCCCGACAGGTCGATCCAGACATTGGGTTTGTGCAGGGCCAGCGACAGCGCCTCGTCCTGCCAGGGCCAGCTGGGGTGGGCTACCACGATCTGCATGTCGGGGAAGTCCATCGCCACGTCCTCGAGCAGCATCGGGTTGCTGTTCTGCAGGCGCAAGCCGCCGCCGCAGCGCATGCCCGAGCCGATGCCCGAGTGGCCGCTGTGGAAGATGGCCGGCAGCTTGTATTCGGCGATCACTTCGTAGATCGGCCAGGCCATGCGGTCATAGGGCAGGAAGCCCTGCACCGTGGGGTGGAACTTGAAACCCTTGACGCCGTTCTCCTCGATCAGGCGGCGCGCCTCGCGGGCGCCCATCTTGCCCTTGTGCGGATCGATCGAGGCGAAGGCGATCATCATGTCGGCGTTCTTCTGCGCGGCCTCGCAGATCTCCTCATTGGGGATGCGGCGGCGGCCGAGCTGCGACTCGGAATCGACCGTGAACATCACCAGGCCGATCTTGCGCTCGCGGTAGTAGGCCACCGTTTCTTCAATCGTTGGGCGGCGATTGCTGCCGAAGTACTTGTCGGCGGCGCGGTCGTACTCTTCGCCGTAGGCGTCGAAGGGGTTCCAGCAGGACACCTCGGCATGGGTGTGGATGTCGATGGCGATCAGCTCGTTGGTGTTCATGGCGTGTCTCGGTGAGGGATTGAATTCAGCGGCACTCGAAGCTCTCGGCGCGCTCGGTGTCGCCTTGGCCCGCATAGCGCGCCACCTTGGGGAAGGGGCACAGCGGGCGGCTGCGCGTGGCGGCCCAGCCGGCGGGCAGCTCGGTGTTGGGCACGGCATTGCCCGCGCCGCGGGCCTGCGCCAGCACGCGGTCGGGCGCCTGGCCCTGCTCCACCCAGGCCACCAGGGCGGGCAGCATGTCGAACTGGTCGGTGGCCGGGCCGCCGCGGCAGTGGTTCATGCCGGGCACCAGGTACAGGCGGGAGAAGTCGGCCGCGGTGTTGGCGTGGGCCTGCTGCAGGCCTTGGTACCAGGCCGCTGTGTCCAGCGCGGAGAACACGCCGTCGGCCACGCCGTGATAGACCATCAGCTTGCCACCGTGGCGCTTGAGCGCGCCCAGGTCCGAGGCCGGTGGCGGCATGAAGGCCATGGCGGGCTCGGTGTAGGTGGCGTCGCTGGCAAAGATGGTGCGGGCATCGCGGGCGATGTTGAAGTTCATCGCGAAGGCGCGCGGGTCCTTCGCGGCCTCGGGCGAGGCGGGTGGCGTCTGGAACACATAGGCCACCGCCACCGGGTCGCGGTTGGTGATGGACGAGACGAACTTCCAGCTGGCCCAGTCGGCGCCCGCGATGCCGGCGTCGTGCGGGAAGGGTGCATACAAGGCTTGGCCGTCGCTGCCGCGGTGGCCGCTGAATATGCGATCTAGCACCGTCTTCTGATCGGCACTCAGGCAGCTGCCATCGCGGGCGGAGGTGCAGGTGGGCACATCGCGCTGGATGTCGAAGGCCCGCTGGCAGGCGGCGGTGTCCTGCACCAGGCCATCGGCCAGGCCGTCGAGCGCATCGCAGCGGGCCAGCACCTGGCGTGCCACCAGCTGGCGCTCTGGCGGCGTGAGGGCGCTGGCCAGATCGTTGCTGGTGGCCACAGTGGCGAACTGCTGCGCGCCGTAGAGCTGCGCCACGGCGGCCTTGGGCAACTGGATGCCGGGGTTGCCGGCCAGGATGCCGTCGTACTGCTCGCCATAGCGCGCGGCGGCCACCAGCGCGTGCCGGCCGCCATTGGAGCAGCCGCCGAAGTAGGAGCGGTCCGGCGCGCGGCCATAGGCGCTGGCGATCAACTGCCGCGCCATGGGCGTGAGCGCGCCCACAGCCTGATATCCGTAATCCAGCCGGGCCTGCGGGTCGCGGCCGAACAGCGGCAACTGGCGCATGTTGTGGCCGGCATCGGAGCTGAGCACCGCGAAGCCCTGCTGCAGCGCGCTGGTGATCGGCCCACCGCCCGAGGCCAGGCCGAGCGCATCGGTGACAAAGCCGTCGAGCCCGCCATTTCCCTGGTGAAAGAAGCGGCCGTTCCAGGCCTTGGGCAGGCGCATCTGGAAGCCGATGGCGTAGCTTTGCCCATCCACCGGACTGGTGCGCTCGTTCATGCGGCCGCTCACCAGGCAATGCTCGGGCACGGGCTGGCCGGCCACCTTGAGCTTGCCCTCGGCCACCCAGTCGGCGCCGCTGATCTGTGTGCGCGGGTGGGCAAAGCGCGCCGTCAGCTCGGTGCATTGCTGCAGCGCGCCGGGCCGGGCGGCGGTGCCGGACGCAGTGGGGGCGGGCGGTGCCGTCGGGGCGCAGGCGGCCAGCCACAGGGGCAGTGTGGCGCTGAGCAAGCTGGCGCTGAGCGGCCAAGTCGGCCGCTGGAGCCCTGGCAGGTGGCGATTCATTCAGACTCCGGTCGCGGCGGGTGATTAAAGTTCATCTAGTGAACTACTTTCGCCGCCTGATGCAGCGCATGGCGCGATTCTCTTGCTTGAAATCGTCGATTGACTCAGGGTTTCTCCTAGCTTTTTAATTCAGAGAATGAAATATCTTTCGGTCCGTTCACTCACGGACCTCCTCATGACATCGTCATTCATTCCGGCCACTGGCGTGCTCGCAACGCTGGACCTGCTGCAAATCACGCTGGACGAAACGGTGGCGCATGTGCGCCTGAACCGCCCGGCCAAGCGCAATGCCATCAGCGACACCCTGATCCAGCAGCTGCACACCTGCTTCATCAACCTGCCCGAGCAGGTGAAGGCGGTGGTGGTCAGCGGCGAGGGCGATCACTTCTGCGCCGGGCTCGATCTGTCCGAGCTGGTGGAGCGCGACATCGGCAGCGGCGTGCTGCACTCGCGCATGTGGCATGCGGCTTTCGATGCCATCCAGTTCGGCCGCGTGCCGGTGGTGGCCGTGCTGCACGGTGCGGTGGTGGGCGGCGGGCTCGAGCTGGCCAGCACCTGCCACATCCGCGTGGCCGAGGCCTCCACCTACTACGGCCTGCCCGAGGGCCAGCGCGGCATCTTCGTGGGCGGTGGCGGCTCGGTGCGCATCCCGCGCCTGATGGGCGTGGCGCGCATGACCGATCTGATGCTCACCGGCCGTGTCTACGATGCCAACGAGGGCCTGCAGGTGGGCCTGGCGCAATACCTGGTGCCCGATGGCGAGGGCCTGGCCAAGGGCATCGCGCTGGCGCGGCGCATCGCCACCAACGCACCCATGTCCAACTACGCGGTGATGCACGCATTGCCGCGCATCGCTGATCAAGCGCAGTCCGAAGGCCTGCTCACCGAATCGCTGATGGCCGCCGTGGCCGAGAGCACGCCGGATGCGCAGTCGCGCTTGCGCGCCTTCCTGGAAGGGCGTGCGGGCAAGGTGGTGAAGTCGTCATGACCGACGCTCAGCCCCGCTACCGCGAAGCCCATGTGGGCGGCTGCCTCGACGCCAGCGTCGAGCACCGTCCCGATGGCAGCACCGTGCTGCGCTCGACCGAGGCGCTGGGCTGGTACCCCGATCGCCTGACCGACTGCCTGGAGCAGTGGGCGCAGGAGGCACCCGACCGCACCTTCATCGCGCGCCGCGAGCGCAGCGGTGCGCAAAAGGGCGAATGGCGGCGCATCAGCTACGCGCAGATGCTGCAGCAGGTGAAGGCCATCGGCCAGTCGCTGCTCGACCTGGGGCTGTCGGTGGATCGGCCCGTGGCCATCCTGTCGGACAACGACCTGGAGTACCTCGCACTGGCGCTCGGCGCGATGTGGGCCGGCGTGCCTTACGCGCCGGTCTCGTCGGCCTATTCACTGATCTCACAGGACTACGGCAAGCTGCGCCACATCCTCGGCACCGTGACGCCGGGTCTGGTGTTCGCCAGCGGCCCGGCCTATGCCAAGGCCATCCAGGCAGTGGTGGCCGACGACGTGACGGTGGTGCTCACCGAAGGCGAGATCGAGGGCCGCGCCACGCGCTCGTTTGCCAGCCTGCTTGAAGGGCAACCGGGCGCCGCGCTCGACGCCGCGCACGCCGCCGTGGGCCCGGACAGCATTGCCAAGTTCCTCTTCACTTCGGGCTCCACCAAGGCGCCCAAGGGCGTGATCAACACGCACCGCATGCTCTGCGCCAACCAGCAGATGCTGCGCCAGTGCCTGCGCTTCCTGGCCGAAGAGCCGCCGGTGTTGATTGATTGGTTGCCCTGGAACCACACCTTCGGCGGCAACCACAACGTGGGCATCACGCTCTACAACGGCGGCACGTTGTACATCGACGATGGCAAGCCCACGCCCAAGGGCATGGCCGAGACCCTGCGCAACCTGCGCGAGATCTCGCCCACGGTGTACTTCAACGTGCCCAAGGGCTTTGAAGAAATCGCCACCGCGATGGACACCGACCCGCTCTTGCGCGACACGCTGTTCAAGCGCGTCAAGGCCTTCATGTTCGCCGGCGCAGGCCTGAGCCAGGCGGTGTGGAACAAGCTCGACGCGCATGCCGAGGCAGCCATCGGCGAGCGCGTGCGCATCATCACCGGCTTGGGCATGACCGAGACGGCGCCGAGCTGTACCTTTGCCGTGGGCACCGACGTGGCCTCGGGCCACATCGGCCTGCCCGTGCCCGGCGTGGAAGTGAAGCTGGTGAAGGATGCCAGCACCGGCGACAAGACCGAGGTGCGCTTTCGCGGCCCCAACGTGATGCCCGGCTACTGGCGCGCGCCGCAGCAGACCATGGAGGCTTTCGACGACGAGGGCTTCTATCGCACCGGCGATGCGGTGAAGTTCGTCGATCCGGCGCACACCAACCGCGGCCTGTTCTTTGACGGCCGCACGGCGGAGGACTTCAAGCTGTCCACCGGCACCTTCGTGAGCGTGGGCCCGCTGCGCGCCAAGATCATCGCCACCGGCGAGCCCTGCGTGCAGGACGCGGTGATCACCGGCCTGAACCGCGACGACGTCGGCGCAATGCTCTTCCCGCGGCCCGACGAGGTGCGCAAGCTGGCCGGCCTGCCGGCCGAGACGCCGATGCCCGAGGTGCTGCACCACCCCACGGTGCGCGCCTTCTTCCAGGGCGTGGCCGACCGCCTTTGGCTCGATGCCACCGGCAGCGCCAGCCGCGTGGCGCGCCTGCACGTGCTGGCCGAGCCGCCGGCCATCGACGCCGGCGAGGTCACCGACAAGGGCTCGATCAACCAGCGTGCCGTGCTCAGCCACCGCGCTTCATTGGTCGAGGCCTTGTACGAGGGCCGCGAGGCCGATCCCTTCTTGATCCTCCCCAACAAGGTTTGATGCGATGAACATCCAAGGACAAAGCGCCATCGTCACCGGCGGTGGCTCGGGCCTCGGCGAGGCGGTGGCCCGCGAGCTGGCGCGCCAGGGCGCCAAGGTGGCGGTGCTCGACGTGAACGCGGCGGGCGCGCAAAGAGTAGCGGCTGAAGTAGGCGGCATCGCCTGTGCCTGCGACATCACCGACACGGCCTCGGTCACCGCCGCGCTCGACGCCGCCCAGGCCGCCCATGGCGTGCCGCGCATCGTGATGAACATCGCCGGCATCGGCAGCGCCAAGCGCATCATCGGCAAGGACGGCCAGGCCGCGCCCCTCGAGGACTTCGAGCGCGTGGTGCGGGTGAACCTGATCGGCACCTACAACGTGATCCGCCTGGCTGCTGCGCGCATCGCCACGCTGGAGCCGCTGGACGATGGCGAGCGCGGCGTGATGCTGTGCACCGCCTCGGTGGCAGCCTACGACGGCCAGGTGGGCCAGGAGGCCTACTCGGCCAGCAAGGGCGGCATCGTGGGCATGACCCTGCCGCTGGCGCGCGATCTGGCGCAGTGGGGCGTGCGCGTGGTCACGGTGGCGCCGGGCCTGTTCATGACGCCGCTGATGAAGCAGCTGCCCGAGCCGGTGCAGGTCTCGCTCGCAGCGTCGATCCCTTTCCCCAAGCGCCTGGGCAAGCCCGAGGAGTTTGCCTCGCTGGCCGCGCACATCGTCACCAACACGCACCTCAATGGCGAAGTCATTCGTCTGGATGGCGCACTGCGCATGGCGCCCCGCTGAAGCCACCATGGCCAAGACCCACATCCATTCGGTGACGGTGCACTTCGGTGACTGCGATCCCGCAGGCATCGTGTTCTTCCCGAACTTCTCGCGCTGGATGGACGAATCGTCGCTGGCCTTCTTCATGGCCTGCGGCATTCCGCCCTGGCGCGAGCTGGTGAAGACGCGCGGCATCGTCGGCACGCCGCTGCTCGAGATCCACACCAAGTTTTTCAAGCCCGCCACGTATGGCGAAACCATCGAGGTGCACACCTCGGTGGAAGAATGGGCGGGCAAGACCTTTCGCCACCGCCATGTGGTCCAGCGTGGCGATGAGGTCTTGTGCGAAGGCACCGAAGTGCGCGCTTTCGTGGTGCGCGACCCCGCCAACCCGGAGCGCATCAAGGCGATCCCGATTCCCGAAGACCTGAAGGCGCTTTGCGTCTGAAGGCAACACCCTGTCGATCCCTAGGAGACACGCAATGAAGATGATCAAGACCCTGGTGGCTGCGGCCGCCGCCCTGCTGGCCGCCGCACCCGCACTGGCCGACATCACCGTGGGCGTGAGCCTGCCGCTCACCGGCCCCGCCTCGGGCCTGGGCATCCCGATGAACAACCAGTTCAAGCTCTTCCCGGCCACCATCGCCGGCGAGAAGGTGAACCTGATCATCCTCGACGACGCCACCGACCCGACCAAGGGCGTGCAGAACGCGCGCCGCTTCGTCACCGACGACAAGGTGGACATGATCATCGGCTCGGCCGCCACCCCGGTGGGCGTGGCCATGGCCGACGTGGCGATGGAAGCGCAGACGGTGCAGCTCGCCGCCACCCCCGTGGGCCTGCCCCCGGGCAAGGACGCCTGGACCTTCCGCCTGCCGCAGTCCAACGACGTGATGGCCTTCGCCATGATCGAGTTGATGAAGAAGCAGGGCGTCAAGACGGTGGGCTTCCTGGGCTACACCGACGCCTATGGCGAGCAGTGGCTCAAGGCCTTCACGACCGCTGGTGAGAAGGCCGGCATCAAGATCGTGGCCACCGAGCGCTTTGCGCGCAGCGACACCAGCGTCACCGCCCAGGCGCTGAAGCTGGTCTCGGCCAACCCCGATGCGATGCTGGTGGTGGCCTCGGGCTCGGGCGCGGCGATGCCGCAGAAGGCCATCGTCGAGCGCGGCTTCAAGGGCAAGATCTACCAGACCCACGCCGCCGCCACCAAGGACCTGATGCGCATTGGCGGCAAGGACGTGGAAGGCACCTTCGTTGTCTCCGGCCCGGCCGTGGTGGGCAACCTGCTGGCCGACAGCCACCCCAGCAAGAAGCTGGCGATGGATTTCGTGGCCAAGTACGACAAGGCCTACGGCGCCGGCACCCACAACCAGTTTGCCGGCCACGCCTACGACGCGCAGATCGTGCTCGAGAAGATCGTGCCCATGGCGCTGAAGAAGGCCAAGCCCGGCACCAAGGAGTTCCGCGCCGCGCTGAAGGAAGCCATGGAGACCATGGGCCGCACCGTGTTCTCGCACGGCGTGATGAACTGGACCAAGGACGATCACTGGGGCTACACGATGGAAACCGGCGTGATGCTCAAGGTCGTCAACGGCGACTGGACCCTGGCGAACTGATCCGCGCAGCCAGCAACCAAGCAACCGGGGCCCCCGATGGATTTCTCGATCGCAAGCATCCTCGCGCTGGACGGGGCGACCAACGGCGCGGTCTACGCGCTGCTGGCCCTGGCCACGGTGCTGGTCTTTGCCGTCACGCGCGTCATCTTCATCCCGCAGGGTGAGTTTGTCGCGTTTGGCGCGCTGACACTGGCGCTGTTCCAGACTGGCAAGGTGCCGGGCACGGTGTGGTTCCTGCTGGTGCTGGCCGCGCTCGGTGCCGTGGCCGATGTGGTGGACGGGCTGCGCCACTCGCAGAGCGCGGCCCGCATCGCCAAGCGCGTGGCGGGCACGGCGGGCTATCCGCTGCTGATTTCGCTGGTGTGCATCTGGGCCGCGCCGCAGAACTTCTCGCTGCTGGTGCAGGCCCTGCTCACGCTGGCGCTGGTCACGCCCTTTGGTGGCCTGATCTACCGGCTGGCCTACCAGTCGCTGGCCGATGCCACGGTGCTGGTGCTGCTGATCGTCTCGGTGGGCGTGCACTTTGCGCTCACCGGGCTGGGGCTGTTCTTCTTCGGGGCCGAAGGTTTTCGCAACCCCAGCTTCTGGGACGCGCGCTTTTCCGCCGGGCCGCTGGCGCTGAGCGGCCAGGCCGTGATCATCTTTCTGGCCTCGCTGGCCTTGATCGTGGCGCTGTGGCTGTTCTTCGAGCGTTCGTTGTACGGCAAGGCCCTGCGCGCCACGGCCGTCAATCGCCTGGGCGCGCGGCTGATGGGCATCTCGTCCGATTCGGCCGGCAAGCTCACCTTCACGATGGCGGCCTTCATCGGCGCGCTGTCGGGCCTGTTGATCGGGCCCACCACCACGGTGTTCTACGACTCGGGCTTCCTCATCGGCCTGAAGGGTTTCGTGGCCGCCGTGTTCGCTGGTTTGTCGAGCTATCCGCAAGCCCTGCTGGGTGCACTGGCGGTGGGCATGCTCGAGAGTTTTGGCTCGTTCTGGGCCAGTTCGTTCAAGGAAGTGATCGTGTTTGGTTCCATCGTGCCGGTCCTGCTCTGGCGCTCCCTGCGTGATCCGCACACCGAGGAGCATTGAGATGAACTGGACCCGTTTCGGCTTCCCCGCGTTCGCGGCATTCATGCTGGTCTTGCCGGCCTTGCCGCTGCCCGATTTCTGGATCACGCAGCTCAACAGCATCGGCCTGTATGCCATCGTCTCGCTGGGCCTGGTGCTGCTCACGGGCGTGGCCGGGCTCACTTCGTTCGGCCAGGCGGCCTTCGTGGGCGTGGGCGCCTACACGGCGGCCTTTTTGTCCACCAAGCTGGGCATCTCGCCCTGGTTCACGCTGTTCGTGGGCGTGGGCTTGAGCGTGGTGGTGGCGCTGGTGCTGGGCGCGATCACGCTGCGCATGTCCGGCCACTACCTGCCGCTGGCCACCATCGCCTGGGGGCTGACGATCTACTACACGATCTCCAACATGGAGTTCCTGGGCAAATACGACGGCATCCTGGGCGTGCCACCCATCACGCTGGGCGGCCTGAGCCTGGGCAGCGGGCGCGGCATCTATGTGCTGATCTGGCTGGCGGCGCTGGCCGCGGCCTGGTGTGTCACCAACCTGCTCGATTCGCGCCCGGGCCGCGCCATCCGCTCGCTGAAGGAGGGCACCACCATGGCCGAGGCCATGGGCGTGTCCACCTTCCGCTACAAGGTGGTGGTGTTCGTGATCGCGGCGGTGCTGGCGTCGATCTCGGGCTGGCTGTTTGCGCACTTCCAGCGCACGGTGAACCCCTCGCCCTTCGGCATCCACCGCGGCATCGAGTACCTGTTCATCGCGGTGCTGGGCGGCGTCGGCCACGTGTGGGGCGCCTTCGTCGGCGCAGGCGTGGTGAAGATCATCGAGGACGAGCTGCAGACCCTGCTGCCCAAGCTCATCGGCACCAGCGGCAACTTCGAGATCATCGTCTTCGGCATCGTGCTGGTGCTGGTGCTGAAGTACGCGCCCAACGGCCTGTGGCCCTTCGTCACGCGCTTTCTGCCGGCCAAGCGCCGGGTCAACGATTGGAAGAACGCCGAGGCCCTGCCGGCGCGCGACAAGCCCGTGCGTGGCGACCTGCTGCTCGACGTGAACGCGGTGCGCAAGGAGTTCGGCGGCCTGGTGGCGGTGAACGATGTGAGCTTCCAGATCCGCGCGGGCGACATCGTCGGCCTGATCGGGCCCAATGGCGCTGGCAAGAGCACCACCTTCAACCTGATCACCGGCGTGCTGCCGCTCACGCGCGGCCAGGTGAGCTTTCGCGGCCAGCCCATCGCGGGCCTGAGCTCGCGGCAGATCGCCGAGCGCGGCATGTCGCGCACCTTCCAGCACGTGAAGATGATCCCCGAGATGACGGTGCTGGAGAACGTGGCCTTGGGCGGCCACCTGCGCAGCTCATCGGGCACCTTGAAGGCCATGCTGCGGCTCGATCGTGCCGAAGAGCGGCGCATCTACGCCGAGGCCGAGAAGCAGCTGGCGCGCATCGGCATGGTGGAGCTGATGCACGAGCAGGCCGGCAACCTGGCGCTCGGCCCGCAGCGCCTGATGGAAATCGCCCGCGCGCTGTGCACCGACCCGGCCCTGCTGCTGCTCGACGAGCCCGCCGCCGGCCTGCGCCACAAGGAGAAGCAGGCGCTGGCCGATGTGCTGCGCCAGCTCAAGGGCGAGGGCATGAGCCTGCTGCTGGTGGAGCACGACATGGACTTCGTGATGGGCCTGACCGACCGCATCGTGGTGATGGAGTTCGGCACGCGCCTGATCGAGGGCACGCCCGAAGAAGTGCAGGCCAGCCCGGCCGTGAGAGCGGCCTACCTTGGCACGGAACATTGACATGACCACCAACGCATTGCTCACTGTCAAAGACCTGCACGCCGGCTACGGCCGCGCCGAGGTGCTCACGGGCCTGAACTTCCACCTCGACAAGGGCCAGGTGGTCACCATCATCGGCCCCAACGGCGCGGGCAAGTCCACCACGCTGAACGCGCTGATGGCGGTGCTGCCCTCGCGCGGGCAGGTGGTGTTCGACGGCATCGATCTGGCCGACGTCACGCTCGAGGAGCGCGTGATGGCGGGCATGGCCCTGGTGCCCGAGAAGCGCGAGCTCTTCGGCACCATGCCGGTGGAGGACAACCTGGTGCTGGGCGGTTTTCGGGCCATGAAGCTGCGCGTGCCCAACTGGCGCAGCGGGCTCGAGCGCGTCTACGACCTGTTCCCGCGCCTGAAGGAGCGTCGCATGCAGCTGGCCGGCACCTTGTCGGGTGGCGAGCGGCAGATGCTGGCCGTGGGCCGCGCGCTGATGTCGGGCCCCAAGCTGCTGATGCTCGACGAGCCCAGCCTGGGCCTGGCGCCGCTGATCGTGCGCGAGATCTTCCGCATCATCGAGCAGCTGCGCGAGCAGGGCGTCTCGATCCTGCTGATCGAGCAGAACGCCCGCGCTGCGCTGGAGGTGGCCAACCACGGCTATGTGCTGGAGACGGGCGCCATCGCGCTCGAAGGCCCGGCCACCGATCTGGCCGTGGACCCGCGCGTGATCGAAACCTACCTCGGTGCGGCCCGCAAGACCGCTTGACAATCATGTTATTGGTGCGTTGGCGAGGATGATGGCCACTGGCCGTCATGCCCGCCACTTGAGCCATTGCCATCGAACCGGAGCTGCACCCGATGTGGACCTACCAGGCCCCCGTGGCCGACATGCTGCATGTGATGACCAAAGTGCTGGACGCCCCCGCACTCTGGGCCCAGATTCCCCAGTTCGATGGCCTCGATGCAGACACGGCCCGCGAGGTGGTGGAGCAGGCTGCTCGCTTTGCCGGTGAGGTGCTTGCGCCCACCAATGCACCAGGTGACCTGACTGGCTGCACCTGGACGGCCGACAGCGTGACCACCCCCCCCGGCTACCGCGAGGCCTACCGCGCCTTTGTCGATGGTGGTTGGCCTGCTCTGGCCTGCGCGCCCGATGCGGGCGGGCAGGGCCTGCCGCAGTTGCTCAACGGGGCGCTGTTCGAGATGCTGGCCGCCGCCAATCACGGCTGGACCATGTACCCGGGCCTGCTGCACGGCGCCTACGAGGTGATCCACGCGCACGGCACGGACGCGTTGAAGGATCGTTTTCTTGCCAAGGTGACATCTGGCGAGTGGCTGGGCACCATGTGCCTCACCGAGCCGCAGGCCGGCAGCGATCTGGGCCAGGTGCGCACGCGCGCCGAGCTGGTGGACGTCGCGGTGGCGGCCAATGGCGCGCCGGTGGTGATCACCGGCGGCAAGATCTTCATCTCCGGCGGCGAGCAGGACCTCACCGACAACATCGTGCACCTGGTGCTGTGCCGCCTTGCCGATGCGCCAGGGGGCACCAAGGGCCTGTCGCTCGCCTTGGTGCCCAAGTTCATGCCGGACGGCCGCCGCAACGCGGTGTTCTGCGACGGCATCGAGAAGAAGATGGGCATCAAGGGCAGCGCCACCTGCCAGATGCGCTTCGATCGTGCCGAGGGCTGGCTGATCGGCGAGCCCAATCGTGGCCTGGCCGCCATGTTCCTGATGATGAATGCAGCCCGCCTGCACGTGGGCATGCAGGGCCTGGGCCACCTCGAGGCGGCCACGCAGAACGCCTGGCGCTATGCCACCGAGCGGCTGCAGATGCGCGCAGCCGCCAAGCCCGCCGGCGCGGCGGCCAGCGGCTCGGGCGCCGACCCGATCGCCTGGCACCCGGCCATGCGCCGTACGTTGCTCACTTTGCAGGCGCGCACCGACGCCGTGCGCGTGCTCGCCTACTGGACCGCCTTGCTGCTCGACGAGCACGAGCAGCACCCCGATGCCGAGCGCCGCGCCGTGGCCGGCGGCCACGTGGCCTTGCTCACGCCGGTGGCCAAGGCCCTGTTCACCGACCTGGGCCACCGCAGCGCCGACGAGGCCTTGCAGGTGTGGGGCGGCTATGGCTATGTGCACGAGTTCGGCATCGAGCAGACCGTGCGCGACAGCCGCATCGCGATGATCTACGAGGGCACCAATGAGATCCAGGCGGTGGACCTGGTGCAGCGCAAGCTGCTCGACGATGGTGGTGCCCGCGCCAACGCCTTGCTGGCCGAGCTCGACCGCGAGGTGGCCCTGTGCCGGGCCCAGCCCGCGCTGCAGCCTTACGGCGCCGCGCTGGCCGCGCAACTGGCCGCGTGGCGCGAAGCCCAGCAGGCGCTGATCGATGGTCGTGCCGCTGATCCCGAATACCCGCTGCGCGTGGCCGACGACATGCTCAACGGCATCGGCCACGCGCTGATGTGCTGGGCCTGGGCGCGCATCGCCCGCTGCAGCGAGGCGCCGGGCGCCGGTGGCCGCACCGCAGCGCAGTGGCAGGCAGCGGCCCGCTACGGCATCGAGTGGCTGCTGCCGCAGGCGCAGGTGCATTGGGCGCGCGTGGCGGCTCGTACGGCGGCCTTGCCCTTTGTCTGAGGCATGGCCAAGGCGCCGGTTGCCGAGCCCGACACCCTGTCATTGGGTGCGTTGAGCGACGTGCTCGGCTTTCACCTCGCCCAGGCGGCGGTGTTCACCTACGGCCTGTTCGAGCGCCACGTGGGCGAGCCCTTTGCGCTGCGCAAGACCGAGTACTCGATGCTCATGCTGCTGCTGGCCAACGGGCCGCTGTCGCCCAAGCGCCTGGCCCAGGCGCTGGCCTTGTCCGCACCCAACTTGACGATGCTGCTCGACCGCCTGCAAGAGCGCGGCCTGCTCAAGCGCGAGCGCAGCCAGACCGATCGCCGCTCGCAGAACATCGTGCTCACCGACGAAGGCCTGCGCGTGGCCCAGGCCAGCGCGGCGGCGGCCGGCCCGATGGAGCGGGATCTGCTCGAGCGCCTGAGCCCGGCGGAGCGGGCGATGCTCATCGAGCTCCTCGGCAAAGTCGCTGGCATTTGACCCCCCCGGAGCGCCTGCGGCGCTGCCCTTCTAGGGGGCGACCCCAGCGGCCCGGCGGAGCCGGTTCCGCGGCGTCCGCTTGGCGGTGCTGCGGCGTGGTTCGATTTGCTTGACTTGGGGTAAATCCGGCGGTGTGGGGTGCCTGGGGTTTCGTATGATTGACCGACCGGTCGGTTATTGCCGATGCCCCACCCTCCAGCTGATCGCGGATTCGTTGCCGCTCCACATTGCCCATGTCTGATTCCCGCACGCCCCAGCAAACCGCAGAAGCCGTGCGCGAGGCCATGTTGGCCAATGACACGGTCTTGCGCACGCTCGGCATCGAGGTGGGCGCGGTGGGGCCGGGGCGGGCCACGGTGGTGATGACGGTGCGCGCGGACATGCTCAATGGCTTTGCGATTTGCCATGGGGGCCTAGTCACCACGCTGGCCGACACGGCGTTTGCGTATGCCTGCAATGCCTATGACGAGCTCACCGTGGCGGCCGGCTTCTCGGTGGATCTGCTCGCGCCCTCGCACGAGGGCGACGTGCTCACCGCCGTGGCGGTGGAGGCCAGCAAGGCCGGGCGCACGGGGCTGTACGACATCGAGGTGCGCAACCAGCGCGGCGATCGTGTGGCGCTGTTTCGTGGCCGCTCCTACACCATGAAGGGCCGCCCCGTGGTGGGTGGCTCGCCGGTGAAGCGCTCGCCATGAGCACGCCTGGGCAGGCCCGCTGATGGCCCGCACCCGAAGCGCGGGCTTCGACGACCAGCGCGACGCCATCCTCACGGAGGCGGCCGCGTTGTTTGCGCGTCAGGGCTACACCGCCACGTCGATGAACCAGGTGGCGGCGGCCTGCGGGGTCTCCAAGGCCACGCTCTACCACTACGTGCGCGACAAGCACGAGCTGCTGCTGTGCGTGGCGGACACCCACGTGGCCCGGCTCGAGGCGCTGGTGAACGAGGTCTTGGCCGAGACCGACGAGCCACGCCAGCGCCTGGCCCAGCTGATCACGCGCTTCGTGCTCGTCTACACCGACGCGCACGACCAGCACCGCGTGCTCACCGACGATGTGCGCTTTCTCGACGACGCCGCGCGCGAACGCGTGCTGGGCACCCAGCGCCGCGTGGTGGCGCGCTTTGCCCAGGCCGTTCAGGCGGTGCGGCCCGAGCTGGGCGCCGCGGCGTTGACCAAACCCCTGACCATGCTGCTGTTCGGCATGATCAACTGGATGTTCACCTGGCTGCGCCCCGATGGCCGGCTGGACCACGCGGCCATGGCGCCGCTGGTGGTGAACCTGTTCATGGGCGGGCTGGACCACCTGCAGGTGCCGTCAAACGTTGGGGCGCCCGCATCCACATCCCGTTCTGCATCTCGTTCCAAGAAACTTCAACAGGAGACCTCCGCATGACCATCATCCGCAAACTCGCTGCCGTGGCCTTGGCGACCGCCGCCTTGGCCACCTCGCTGGCAGCCCAGGCCGACATCACCGTCGGCGTCACGCTGTCGGCCACCGGCCCGGCCGCGTCGCTGGGCATCCCCGAGAAGAACACCATCGAGCTGATGCCGCGCACCATCGCCGGCCACAAGGTGAACTACATCGTGCTCGATGACGCGTCCGACACCACCGCCGCCGTGGCCAATGTGCGCCGCCTGGTCACCGAGAGCAAGGTGGACGTGATCATCGGCTCCACCACTACGCCCAACTCGCTGGCCATGCTCGACGTGGTGGCCGAGGCGCAGACGCCGATGGTGTCGCTGGCCGCCTCGTCGCGCGTGGTCGAGCCCGTGGACGCCAAGCGCAAGTGGGTCTTCAAGACGCCGCAGAACGACATCATGATGGCCCTGGCCATTGCCCAGCACATGGCCGACAACGGCGTGAAGACGGTGGGCTTCGTCGGCTTTGCCGATGCCTATGGCGAAGGCTGGGCGCAGGAGTTCGGCAAGGCCGCGGGCCTGAAGGGCATCCAGATCGTGGCCAGCGAGCGCTACAACCGCACCGATGCGTCGGTGACCGGCCAGGTGCTCAAGCTGATGGGCGCCAACCCGCAGGCCGTGCTGGTGGCCGGCTCGGGCACCCCCGCCGCACTGCCGCAGCGCACGCTCAAGGAGCGCGGCTACACCGGCAAGGTCTACCAGACCCATGGCGTGGCCAACAACGATTTCCTGCGCGTGGTGGGCAATGATGGCGAGGGCACCCTGCTGCCGTCCGGCCCGGTGCTGGTGGCGGCGCAATTGCCGGCCAGCAATCCGGTGCGCAAATCGGCACTCGAGTACGTGGCCGCCTACGAAGGCAAGTATGGCAAGGGCAGCGCGTCCACCTTCGGCGCCCACGCCTGGGACGCCGGCCTGGTGATCCAGGCCGCCGCCACCGCAGCCGTCAAGAAAGCCCAGCCCGGCACGCCGGCCTTCCGCGCCGAGCTGCGCAATGCGCTCGAGGCCACCAAGGAGGTGGTGGGCGCGCACGGCATCTTCAACATGTCCGCCAATGACCACAATGGCCTGGACCAACGCGCCCGCGTGATGGTCAAGATCAGCAAAGGCGGCTGGGTGTACCAACCCTAACCCCCGCAGCGCCTTCGGCGCTTGAATTGAAAAGGGCCGCAGTGATGCGGCCCTTTGTCATGGTGCGTGGCGCGCTACCAGGACGCGCGGCCCATGCCCATCACGCGCCGGTACCACTCGTGGAAGTGCACCATGCCGTCTTCCATCGGGCTCTGGTAGGGGCCGGCTTCGTCGTCGCCGCGGTCCATCAGGGCCTTGCGGCCGGCGTCCATGCGCAGGGCGATCTCATCGTCCTCCACGCAGGTCTCCATGTAGGCGGCCTGCTCGCTCTCGATGAACTCGCGCTCGAAGGCGGCGATCTCCTCGGGGTAGTAGAACTCCACCATGTTCAGCGTCTTCTGCGGGCCCTTCGGGTACAGCGTGGACACCACCAGCACGTGCGGGTACCACTCCACCATGATGTTGGGGTAGTAGGTGAGCCAGATCGCACCCTGCTTGGGCGGCGCGCCATTGCCCAGCGCCAGCACGGCCTCGTGCCAGCGCTTGTAGGCCGGCGAGCCGGCCTGGCGCAGTGAATCATTGATGCCCACCGTTTGCACCGAGTGGTGGCGGCTGAACTCCCAGCGCAGGTCATCGCAGCTGACGAAGCGGCCCAGCCCGGGGTGGAAGGGGCCGACGTGGTAGTCCTCGAGGTAGACCTCGATGAAGGTCTTCCAGTTGTAGTCGCACTCGTGCAGGTGCACCTTGTCGAGCACGTAGCCGCTGAAATCGAGGTCGGCCTTGGGGCCCACGTGCCCCAGCTCGGCGGCGATGTCGCGGCCGTTGTCCTCGAACAGCATGCCGTTCCAGCTGCGCGTGCGGTAGCGCTGCAGGTTCAGGCAGGGGTCCTTGTCGAACAGCGGGGCGCCCAGCAGCTTGCCCTGCAGGTCATACGTCCAGCGGTGCAGGGGGCAGACGATGTTGTTCTTGGTGTGCCCACGCCCGCGCAGCATCAGCGCCTGGCGGTGGCGGCAGACGTTGGAGATGAGCTCCACGCCTTCGGCCGTGCGCACCAGCGCCCGCCCTTCGCCCTCTTGCGGCAGTGCGTAGAAATCGCCCACATTGGGTATCGACAGCTCGTGCCCCAGATAGCGGGGCCCGTGCTGGAAGATCAACTCCATCTCGCGGCGATGCAACTCGTCGTCGAAATAGGTGGAGACGGAAAGCTGCGAGCGGTTGTTGTCGTCAATGGCGACATCACCGCGCGTGAGAGCTTTGAGACGGGTGCTCAGGTCCGACATGGTTCCCAGGTTCTCCTGAAAAGGTCGTCAACCCCCCACCCGGTGGCCCTGCGGATGGGATCGTTTCTGTGAAGGCCCGGAAGGATCGGAATCCTGCTCGGCAGAACCCCGAATTCTAGCCGCCGCACTCTGGACTTCCGGCCGGCGACTAAAATCGGGGTCGTCTGCACACTGCCCACCCATGACCAAGCGCACCCCAACCGCCAGCCCGGAGCCCACCGAGGCGCTGGCCGAGCCCGCCAGCTACGAGCACGCCCTGGCCGAACTCGAGCGCCTGGTTCAGAGCATGGAAAGCGGCCAGATGCCCCTGGACACCCTGCTCGACAGCTACCGCCGCAGCGCCAAGCTGCTGGCCTTCTGCCGCGCCCGGCTGCAGGCGGTGGAGGCCCAGGTCAAGGTGCTGGAGGACGGGCAACTGAAGGACTGGGCACCGCAATGAACTCGCGTGCCGGTTTCGAGAGCTGGATGCGCGAGGCCCTCGCGCAAACCGAATCGGCGCTCGATGCCTGGGTGCCCGGCGATGCGCCGGCTGCGCTCGGCGAGGCCATGCGCTACGGCGTGCTCGATGGTGGCAAGCGCCTGCGCCCGCTGCTGGTCATGGCGGCCAGCCAGGCCGTTGGCGGCCACGCCATGGCGGCCATGCGCGCCGCGGTGGCGGTGGAGCTGATCCATGCCTATTCGCTGGTGCACGACGACATGCCCTGCATGGACAACGATGTGCTGCGCCGGGGCAAGCCCACGGTGCACGTCAAATACGGCGAGGCCAGCGCCATGCTGGCCGGCGACGCGATGCAGGCCCTGGCCTTCGAGGTGCTCACGCCGCCCGATGGCGAAGTACCGGCGGCGCTGCAGGCGCGCTTGTGCGGCCTGCTGGCGCGCTCGGCCGGTTGCGCGGGCATGGCCGGCGGGCAGGCCATCGATCTGGCCAGCATCGGCAAATCGCTCAGCGAGGCCGAGCTGCGCGAGATGCACCGCCGCAAGACCGGTGCCTTGCTGCAGGCCAGCGTGCTGATGGGCGCGGCCACCGGCGATGCGCCTGCCATGGCCTGGTCTGCCCTGTCCGACTACGGCGCGGCCATCGGCCTGGCCTTCCAGGTGGTGGACGACATCCTCGATGTCACCCAGGCTTCCGACACCCTCGGCAAGACCGCCGGCAAGGACGCCGAGGCCAACAAACCCACCTACGTCACCGTGCTCGGCCTCGACGCCGCCAGGGTCGAGGCGCAGGCCCTGCGCCGCGCCGCGCACAATGCCCTGGCCCGCACGGGGCTTGACAATTGCGCCTGGCTGGCGATGCTGGCCGACATGGTGGTCGATCGCGACCGCTGAACCTGCTCCCTTGATGACCACCTCCCTGCTCGAAAAGATCAACAGCCCCGCCGAGCTGCGCCGCCTGTCACGCCCTGAACTGCGCATCCTGGCGCGCGAGCTGCGCGAGTTCGTGCTGCAGAGCGTGGGCCGCACCGGTGGCCACCTCTCGTCCAACCTGGGTACGGTGGAGCTCACCATCGCGCTGCACTACGTGTTCAACACGCCGCACGACCGCATCGTGTGGGACGTGGGCCACCAGACCTACCCGCACAAGACCCTCACCGGCCGGCGCGAGCGCATGGATTCATTGCGCCAGCTGGGTGGCATCGGCGGCTTCCCGCGGCGCGACGAGAGCGAGTACGACGCCTTCGGCACCGCGCACTCGTCCACCTCGATCTCTGCAGCCCTGGGCATGGCCCACGCGGCCAAGCTCAAGGGCGAGGCACGGCGCGCGGTGGCCGTGATCGGCGACGGTGCGCTCACCGGCGGCATGGCCTTCGAGGCCATGAACCACGCCGGCGCACCGCATGGCGTGGGCCCGGCCGACGTGCTGGTGATCCTGAACGACAACGACATGTCGATCTCGCCGCCGGTGGGCGCGCTGAACAAGCACCTGGCGCGCCTGATGAGTGGCCAGTTCTACGAGGCCGCGCGGCAGGGCGCCAAGAGCGTGCTCAAGAACACGCCGCTGTACGAGTTTGCCAAGCGCTTCGAGGAGCACACCAAGGGCATGGTGGTGCCTGGCACGATCTTCGAAGAGCTGGGCTTCACTTATGTGGGCCCGATCGACGGCCACGACCTCGATTCCCTGATCCCCACGCTAGAGAACCTGCGCGACAAGAGCGGCCCGCAGTTCCTTCACGTGGTCACCAAGAAGGGCTACGGCTACAAGCTGGCCGAGCACGATCCGGTGAACTACCACGGGCCGGGCAAGTTCGATCCGGCGGTGGGCCTGGTCAAGCCCTCCACGCCGCCCAAGCTGAGCTTCACGCAGGTCTTCGGCCAATGGCTGTGCGACATGGCCGAGGCCGACCCGCGCCTGGTGGGCATCACGCCGGCCATGCGCGAGGGCTCGGGCATGGTGGAGTTCGAGAAGCGCTTCCCCACGCGCTACCACGACGTGGGCATCGCCGAGCAGCATGCCGTCACCTTCGCCGCCGGCCTGGCCTGCGAGGGCTTGAAGCCCGTGGTGGCGATCTACAGCACCTTCCTGCAGCGCGGCTACGACCAACTCATCCACGACGTGGCCCTGCAGAACCTGCCCGTGGTGTTTGCGCTCGATCGCGCGGGCCTGGTGGGGGCCGACGGGGCCACGCACGCCGGCGCCTACGACATCGCCTTCGTGCGCTGCGTGCCCAACATGGCCATGCTCACGCCGGCCGACGAGAACGAATGCCGCATGGCGCTGTCCACGGCCTTTGCGCGTCAGCATCCGGTGGCCGTGCGCTACCCGCGCGGTGCCGGTGCCGGCGTGGCCGTGCAGCCTGGCCTGGCCACACTGCCCTGGGGGCAGGGCGAGATGCGCCGCCAGTCCAGCCTGCCGCGTGCCGATGCGGGTTCCGCGCCGCGCCGCATCGCCATCCTGGCCTTCGGCACCTTGCTCTACCCCGCGCTGGCTGCGGCCGACAAGCTCGACGCCAGCGTGGCCAACATGCGCTTCGTGAAGCCGCTGGATACCGCCCTTCTGGCCGAGCTGGCACGCACGCACGACGCGCTGGTCACGCTGGAGGAGGGCTGCGTGATGGGCGGTGCGGGCAGCGCGGTGGCCGAGGCCCTGTGTGCCGCAGGCATCACCATGCCGCTGCTGATGCTGGGCCTGCCCGACGAGTTCATCGAGCACGGCGATCCGGCCAAGCTGCTGGCCATGGTGGGCCTGGACGCAGCGGGCATCGAGCAATCGGTGCGCAAGCGATTTGGCGCGCACCTGTCGCTGGTTTCGTCAACGGCCGCGCCCGTGCGCCCGGCAGTGAACGACTGAGCCACCCCCTTGACACCCGCGCGACAAGACCCTCGCGCCATCCCAATCCACAATCGGTGTCATGCTTGCAGGCTGAACCGACGCCAGACGCCGCAGCCAGACGATGAACAGCCTCACCGACGCCATCCACATCCCCGACACGCAGAGCGAGCGCGACGAGCGCCGCCTTGCGATCCAGCGCGTGGGCGTCAAGGACGTGCGCTGGCCGCTCACCCTGCGCGTGGCCGGCCAGCCGCAGCCCACGGTGGCGCAATGGGATCTGGACGTGGCCCTGCCGGCCGACAAGAAGGGCACGCACATGTCGCGCTTCGTGGCCTGGCTCGACCAGCTGCACGCGCCGCTCGATGCCGCCCTGCTGCGCGAGCAACTCGCCGCCATGCTCGACAAGCTGGGTGCTGCCGAGGGTCGCATCGAGGCCCGCTTCAATTTCTTCCTGCGCAAGCGCGCACCGGTGTCGGGCGTGCAAAGCCTGCTCGATTACCAGGGCCGCTGGATCGCCGAAACCCGCGCCGGGCGCACCACCATCCGTGCCGAGGTGGGCGTGCCGGTGAAGAGCCTGTGCCCCTGCTCGAAAGAGATCTCCGATTACGGCGCGCACAACCAGCGCTCGCTGGTCACCATCCGCGTCGAGCTGTTGCAGCCGATCGAATGGCTCGAGCTGGTGCGCTTCGCTGAAGAATCCGCGTCCAGCGAGATCTGGCCGCTGCTCAAGCGCCCGGACGAGAAGTGGATCACCGAGCGCGCCTACGAGAACCCCAAGTTCGTCGAGGACCTGGTGCGTGACGTGGCCCTGCGCCTGGACGCCGACCAGCGCATCGGCGCCTACAGCGTGGACGTGGAGAACTTCGAGAGCATCCACAACCACAGCGCCTACGCGCGCATCGAGCGCGGCTGAACACGCCGCTGGTCGCGCCGTGTTCACGCTGCGCCCAGTGATCCGGCGATGACCCACGCTTCGCTGCTCACCGCCGACATCGACGACCCGCTGGCCATGCGCCAGAGCTCGGCCTCGTGGCTGTCGCTGGCGCTGATGGACGCGCGCAACCGCAGCCTGCGCTGGCTGTCCGCACTCGAGGCCGTGCGCCCATCGCCCGTGCCCGATGACCTGGATCCACCCGCGTGGATCATTGGCCAGGTGGCCTGGTTTCAGGAGTACTGGATTTCGCGCTATCCGCAGCGCAACCGGGGTGCCGATGCCGACCCCACGGGTGTTCGATTGGCTTCGATCGATCCCCGCGTGGACGCCTGGTTTGCGCCGGAGGCGCTCAGCCGCCCGCAGCGCTGGGCGCAGGCGCCGGCTTTCGCAGAAGGCTTGCGCGACTACCTCGCGGCCACGCTCGAAACCACGCTCGAGTTGCTGGAGAAAGCCGACGGCAGCGATGCCAGCCTGTACTTCCACCGCCTGGCCCTGCTGCACGAGGACCGCACGGCCGAATCACTGGCTGAATGGGCGCGCGCGCAAGGCGTGCCGCTGCCGGCCGACGGCCCGGCGCTGCCGGTGCCGCCAGCGCGCGGCCGGCGCGAGCCCATTGGCTTTGCGTCTGCCAGCGTGTGGCTGGGCAGCCCGGGTGGTGGCTTTGCGCCCGACAACGAACGCCCCGCCCGCGAGCTGAGCGTGCCGGCCTTCGAGATGGACGCTCAGCCAGTGTGCTGGGCAGAGTTTGCCGAGTTCGCTGCAGATGGCGGTTACGACGAGCGCCGCTGGTGGTCGCCCGAGGGCTGGCGCTGGGCCGAGGCGCAAGGCCGCCGCGCGCCACGCTACGTGGAGCAATTGATCGAGGGTGTGCTGGTGCGCCGTGCCGGCCGGCTGGAGCGGGCGCCGGCGGGCCAGTCGGTGCAGCACGTCAGTGCCCATGAAGCCGAGGCCTGGTGCCGCTGGGCCGGGCGGCGCCTGCCCACCGAGGCCGAGTGGGCACTTGCCATCGGCCAGGCGCGCGCAAGGGGCTTGGCCTGGGGCGACGGCTTCGAGTGGATGGCCGGCACGGCGCGACCCTGGCCGGGGCAAAGCGATGGGCCCGCGCGCCTGGACGCCTTGCCTTCGCCGCCTGCTGGCGAGGGCCAGGCCTGCAGGGTCTTGCGAGGCGCTTCGCCGCTGACCGTGCCGCGCCAGCGGCATCCGGGTGCGCGCCGCATCGCCAGCGCGAACAGCGACGCCTTGTTCAGCGCCTTTCGCAGCTGCGCGATCTGAGCGCGCTCAGTTCTCGATCAGCCCTTCGCGCACCGCCAGCCGAACGAGGGCGGTGACGCCGCTGACACCCAGCTTGGACATGATGCGGCTGCGGTAGGTGTCCACCGTCTTGGGCGACAGGTGCAGTTGCGTGCCGATGGCCGCGCTGCTCAGGCCATTGACCACCATGGTGACGATCTGCCGCTCGCGCGGCGAGAGTGTTGCAAAACGGTCCGGTGGGGAATCATCGGTGAGGGCACGCAAGGCCAGGTCGGCCACCTGCGGGCCGAAGTAGCGCCGGCCGGCCGCCACGGTGTTGATGGCCTCCAGCAGTTCGGGTGCCCCGGCATCCTTCAGCACGTAGCCATAAGCGCCCAGGCGCACGGCCTCGGCCACATGCCGCGGTTGCGCCGACATGGTCAACACGATGGCGCGCACGACCGCATTGCGTCGCTTCAGCTCCTGCAGCACTTCAAAACCGGAGCGCTCGCCCAGCCCCAGATCGAGCAGCATGACGTCGGCATGGCGTTGCTGCGCCTCGGCCACGCTCACCGTGGGGTCCTGGCTGGCGCCCACCACCTCGTGACCCGCGGCTTCGAGCAGTGCCTGCAGTCCGTCCCGCAGGATCAGCTGGTCGTCGACCAAATACACCCTAATCATGTCCTCATTCTCGCAGTAACTTTCAAACAGCTGACCCCTGGGCATCCGGCCATTGGGGGAAACGGATGCCTTCTGCGCGGACTATTCCGCTGCAAGGCACCTCTGGATCCCTGTGCGGCTGCCGATCAGGCCTCAAGGACGCTCGCGCTGAACAATACCAAAGTACAGGCTCGATTGATCATATTTGGCGCAACGTGCGGGAAAACTCTGGCTTGGTATCGGCTGCGGTTGTCGATCTGATGCCGGCATGTTCATTCCGCTCTCCACCCGTGGGCTCCGTCCCGCCCGCGCGCACCGCTTGCCGATGCACCTGATCGGTGCTGTCCTGGCGGCCGTCTCACCGATCGCGGGGGCGCAATCCGAACTGGCACAGGCCGTTGTCGTCACAGGCTCGGTGCAAGGCCAGCGCAGCCTGGATGCACCCTTCGCAATCACCTCGGTGGGCATCGAGGATCTGCGCAATGCCGGGCCTGGCATCAACCTGTCCGAAGCGCTTGCGCGGGTGCCGGGCCTGGTGGTCAGCAACCGCAACAACTACGCGCAAGACCTGCAGATCAGCTCGCGCGGCTTTGGCGCGCGGGCGGCGTTTGGCGTGCGCGGTTTGCGGCTGTACACCGACGGCATCCCGGCCACCATGCCCGACGGTCAGGGCCAGGTGGCGCACTTCGACCTGGCCGGCGCGCAGCGCATCGAGGTCTTGCGCGGGCCGTTCTCGGTGCTTTATGGCAACAGCTCTGGCGGCGTGATCGCGATGTTCAGCGAGGCCGTGCGCGAGCCGCGTGTTGAATTGGGGCTGGACGCCGGCAGTGCGGGCTTGCGGCAGGCCCGCATGCGCCTGGCCACGCCGCTGGCGCCCGGGCTCGATCTGCAGGCCAGCCTGTCGGACATGACCCTGGACGGCTTTCGGCCTCAAAGCGAGGCCCACCGCACCTTGGGCAATGCCCGTCTGGCCTGGGTGAGCGACCGCGACCGGCTCACGGTGCTGTTGTCCAGCCACGAGCAGAGCGCGCAAGACCCGCTGGGCCTGACCCGCGCGCAGTTCGATGCCGACCCGACGCAGACCACCCCGCAGGCGCGGCAGTTCGACACCCGCAAGGCCATCGCGCAGACGCAGGGCGGGCTCAACTGGCGCCATCAATTCGGCGGCGAAGGCGTGCTGCGCGAAACCGGCCTCACGCTCTACCAGGGCGTGCGCAGCGTCACCCAGTGGCAGGCGATTGCGCCGGCGGTCCAGACCCCGGTGCGGCACGGTGGCGGCGTGGTGGATTTCGACCGCGACTATCGCGGTGCTGAGGCGCGCAGCACCTGGCGGCTTGGTGCTGCCGATGTGGTGGCCGGCCTGAACTACGAGACGCAGCAGGATCAGCGGCGAGGCTACGAGAACTTCACCGGCACCGGTGCGGCGCAGGTGCTTGGGGTCACCGGCAAGCTGCGCCGCGACGAGACCAACCAGGCCACCACCCGTGAAGCCTTTGCGCAGCTGGAATGGCCCCTGGCCGATGCGCTGGCGCTCACCGGCGGCGTGCGCACGGGCCGCGTGAGCCTGAGCACCAGCGACCACTTCCTGGGCAATGGCGACGACAGCGGCGCATTGGCCTACCGCTACACCAACCCGGTGCTGGGCCTGCGCTGGCGCCTGCAGCCGGGCTGGGCCCTGCATGCCAGCGCCGCGCGCGGCTTCGAATCACCCACCTTGGGCGAGCTGGCCTATCGGCCCGATGGCAAGGCCGGCTTCAACGATGGCCTGTCGGGCCAGACCAGCCGGCAGTTCGAGCTCGGGTCCAAGTGGCGGCTGTCGGGGCTGGACATCGACGCCACGGTGTTTGCGGTCGACACCGAGCACGAGATCGGCGTGCAGACCAACAGCGGCGGCCGCTCCACGTTCCAGGACGTGGGGCGCACGCGGCGGCAGGGCGCCGAGCTGGCGCTGCAGTGGAAGCCGGCGGCGGCCTGGCGCACGCAGTTCTCGGCGAGTTGGTTGTCGGCCACCTACCGCGACGGCTTCACCACCTGCACCGCATCGCCCTGCACCGTGCCCAACGTGAAGGTGGCCGCTGGCAACCGCATCGTCGGCACCCAGGCGGCCAGCGCCTGGGCCGAGGCCGCCTGGCAGCCGGGCTGGATGCCCGGCGAGCTGGCGCTGGAATGGCGCGCCATGGGCCGCACGCAGGCCAACGACATCAACACGGAGCAGGCGGGTGGCTACGCACTGGCGCACCTGCGCTGGCGCGCGCAGTGGTCGCTGAGTGCGGCCGACGCGCTTGAACTGCTGGCCCGGGTGGACAACCTGTTCGATCGGGTGCATGCCGGCAGCGTCATCGTCAACGACGGCAATGGGCGCTACTTCGAGCCCGGTGCGCAGCGCAGCCTGCTGCTCTCGGCACGCTGGATCCACCGTTGGTGAACGCGGGGAGCGATGCCATGAATCGACGCGCGCTGATGAGCTGGGCCAGTGCCGCATGGGCAGCGCCGCTGTGGGTGCGCGATGCGCTGGCGGCGGCCGACGAGTTTGATGGGGACCCCTACAAGTCGTACCAGTGGGCCGAGTTGCGCAAGGAGTTCCTCGGCCCCAAGCCGCGCGTGGTGTTCGATGCGCGGGTGCGCGTGCTGGGCCCGGCGTTCGCCGAAGACCCGATGAACGTGCCCATCACCATCGCCACCGATCTGCCCGGCGTGCAGCGCATGATGGTCTTGGTGGACCGCAACCCCATCCGCAAGGTGCTCGAGCTGCAACCGATGGCGGCACAGCCGTCGGTGAGCTTTCGTTTCAAGCTGGAGCAGGCCTCGCCGGTGAGGGCGCTGGCGCTCACGGCCGATGGCGTGTGGCATGTGGGTGGCACCTGGGTGGATTCGGCCGGCGGCGGCTGCACGGTGGCGGGCGGCACACGCGCCGATGGCAGCTGGTCGCAAACGCTGGGGCAGGTGAGTGGCCGCCTTTACAGCGCCGCGCCGGGCGCGGCCGAGGCGGGTGCCCGCCTGCGCCTGCGCGTGATGCACCCGATGGACACCGGCCTGGTCAACGGCATCCCGGCCTTCCACCTCACGCGCCTGTCGGTGCGCGACGCGGGCGACCGCGAGTTGCTGCGCCTGCAGACCTTCGAGCCGGTGAGTGAAAACCCGGTGCTGTCGTTCGAGTTTGCCAAGCCGCCACCCGGGCCACTGCGCATCGTCGGCGTGGACAACAACGGCAACCGCATCGACAGCAAGGTGGAATGATGCAGCGCACCCGCTATGGCCTGGCGTGGATTCGCGCCCGTGCAGCCTGGCTGGCCCTGGGCCTGCTGGCCCTGCCAATGGCCCCGATGCACGCGCTCGCCGAGGCGCCCGTGGTCAAGCTGGCCACGCTGGATTACGGCCTCAAGGCCCGTGCGCTGGCCGATGGCGTGTACGTGGTCGAAGGCGCCAACGACGACTTCACTCCGGCCAACGGCTGCAACATCATCAACACCGGCTTCATCACCACCGGGGCCGGCGTGCTGGTGATCAACACCGGGCCCAGCAAGCGCTATGGCGAGCAACTGCGCGCGCTGATAGCGCGCACCACGGCCGAGCCGGTGGTGCAGGTGCTGCACCTCAACCTGCACCCCGACTACTTTCTCGGCAACCAGGCCTTTGCCGACGTGCCGCGCAGCGCCACGCCGGTGACCCGGGCGGGCATGCAGCGCGAAGCCAAGTCCTACGAGGACAACCTCTATCGCCTGTGCGGCGACTGGATGAAAGGCACCGAAAGCCTGCTGCCCTCACAGAGCATCGGTCCCGGCCCGCTGCGCATCGGCCAGCGCGAGTTCGAGCTGCGCGAGTACCAGGGCCACACCGACAGCGATCTCGTGCTGATTGACCGCAGCAGCGGCGTGGCCTTTGTTGGCGGGCTGGTGTTTGCCAGCCGCATTCCCACCACGCCGCATGCCGAGCCCAAGGCCTGGCTGCGCGCGCTCGATGCCTTGCCGATGGCGCGCATGACGCAGGTGGTGCCCAGCCACGGCCCGGTGCATGCCGGTGCCCAGGGCCAGCAGCAGACAAAGGCCTATGTGGCCTGGATGGACGAGCACTTCACGCGTTGGGCGCAGAGCGGTTGGGAGATGAACGAGGTGCTGCGCGCGCCGGTGCCCGACAACTTCCGCCGCTGGGCGGGCTGGCCGGCCGAGTACACGCGCAACGTGGCACACCTGTACCCGCGCTACGAGCGGGCGGCCCTGCAAGGCCCGAAGCAACCATGACCGGCCCGGGTGTGTGCGAGTCTGGAGCAGCGCACCACGGGAAACCCCTTGAATCGAGGCGAACTTTGAGGCCTCAAGATTTGGCACGCAACTTGCCATTCCCAGTCCCTGAAGCGACGGGCGCATGACGCCCCCGCTCAACTTGTTCCACCTGGAGGAGACACCACCATGCGATTGAAGCTTTTGAGCGTACTCGTCACCCTGGGCCTGGCCGCCATGGGTGCCCAAGCCGTCGTCACCGATCAGATGATCGAGAGCGATGCCAAGTCCACCGACGACGTGTTGAGCTGGGGCATCGGCACCCAGGGCCAGCGCTACTCACCGCTGAAGGCGGTGAACACGTCCAACGTGGCCAAGCTCGTGCCGGCCTGGTCGTTCTCGTTCGGCGGCGAAAAGCAGCGCGGGCAGGAGAGCCAGCCGGTGATCCACAACGGCAAGATGTTCGTCACCGCGTCGTACTCGCGCATCTACGCGCTGGACACCAAGACCGGCAACAAGCTGTGGAAGTACGAGCACCGCCTGCCCGACGGCATCATGCCCTGCTGTGATGTGGTCAACCGCGGCGCGGCGCTGTACGACAACCTGGTGATCTTCGCCACGCTCGACGCGCAACTCGTGGCCTTGAACCAGGACACCGGCGATGTGGTCTGGAAGGAAAAGATCGACGACTACGCTGCCGGCTACTCGGCCACGGCTGCGCCCATCGTGGCCAACGGCATGATCCTCACCGGCGTGTCGGGCGGCGAGTTCGGCGTGGTGGGCCGGGTCGAGGCGCGCGACGCCAAGACCGGCCGCCTGGTGTGGGTGCGCCCCACCGTCGAAGGCCACATGGGCTACAAGTACGACAAGGACGGCAACAAGACCGAGATCGGCGTCTCGGGCACCACCAACAAGAGCTGGCCCGGCGATCTGTGGAAGACCGGCGGCGCGGCCACCTGGCTGGGCGGCACCTACAACAGCAAGACCGGACTGGCCTACTTCGGCACCGGCAATCCGGCGCCGTGGAACAGCCACCTGCGCAAGGGCGACAACCTGTTCTCGTGCTCCACCGTGGCCATCGACGTGAAGACCGGCGCCATCGTCTGGCACTACCAGGGCACGCCCAACGACGGCTGGGACTTCGACGGCGTGAACGAGTTCATCACCTACGACGAAGGTGGCCAGGTGCTCGGCGGCAAGGCCGATCGCAATGGCTTCTTCTACGTCAACGATGCCAAGACCGGCAAGCTGGTCAACGCCTTCCCGTTCGTCAAGAAGATCACCTGGGCCACGGGCATCGACCTGAAGACCGGTCGCCCGAACTTCGTTCCCGAAAACCGCCCCGGCGACCCGACCGCCGGCGCTGATGGCAAGAAGGGCAACACCGTGTTCTCGGCGCCCTCGTTCCTGGGCGGCAAGAACCAGATGCCGATGGCCTACTCGCCCGACACCAAGCTGTTCTACGTGCCGTCCAACGAATGGGGCATGGAGATCTGGAACGAGCCGGTCACCTACAAGAAGGGCGCAGCCTACCTGGGCTCGGGCTTCACCATCAAGACGCTGAGCGACGGCCCCATCGGCGCCCTGCGCGCCGTGGATCCGAAGACCGGCAAGATCGTCTGGGAGGCCACCAACAACGCACCGCTGTGGGGTGGTGTGCTCACCACCGGCGGCAACCTGGTGTTCTGGGGCACGCCCGAGGGCTACCTGCAGGCGGCCGACGCCAAGACCGGCAAGATCCTGTGGAAGTTCCAGACCGGCTCCGGCGTGGTGGCGCCCCCGGTCACCTGGTCCGAGAAGGGCGAGCAGTACATCGCCGTGGCCTCGGGCTGGGGCGGCGCCGTGCCGCTGTGGGGTGGCGACGTGGCCAAGAAGGTGAGCCTGCTGGAGCAGGGCGGCTCGATGTGGGTGTTCAAGCTGGCCAAGTGATCGGCGCTTGACCGAATCGGGCTGCCTTGGGGCAGCCCTTTTTCATTGGGGGCGCTGCCATTGCGCCCGCTCCAAGACCTGATGGATGAACGTCCTCATGAAACCTGCCCTGATCACGTCTGCCCTCTGGCTGGCCATGGCCGCCCCGCTCATTGCGCATGCGGGCGATCGCCCCTTCCTCGCCACCACCAGTGCTGCTGCCGAAGAGGACGATGATGCCGTCTGGTCGGTGGAGACCACCTGGCAGAAGCTGGGTTCGGCGCGCGCCTGGAGCGTGGCGCCCGAGTACGCCTTCAACCCCACCACCTCCTTGCAGTTTGAATTGACGCAGGCGCGCGACCGCAGCCTGGGCGAATCAGGCCAGGCCCTCGGCGTGGAGCTCAAGCACCTGTTCAACCACATCGCCCGCGATGGTTACGGCTGGGGCCTGAGCGCCGAGCTCGAGTTCGAGCGCGGCGGTGGCCAGGGCTGGAAGCGCAGCGGTCTGGCACTGAGCCTGCCCTTCACGCTGCGCCTGGGGGAGGGCGTGGCCCTGCTGCACCTGAACGCCGGTGTGCTGAAGCCCACGCAAGGTGCGCGCGAATGGACGCGCTCGGTGGCGCTGGAGGGCGAGGTCTACAAACGCACCACGCTGTTTGCCGAGTTGGCACGCCTGGGCGAGGAGCGCCTGGCCCATGTCGGTGTGCGCCACTGGTTGCGCAAGGAGCGCCTGGCGCTGGACGTGGGCGTGCAGCGTAGCGGCGTGGGTGGTGAGCGCGAAACCGGCCTGGTGATCGGCTTGGGCTTCTACGACATCTCGTTCTAACGCTTGAAATCAGCGCTTGGCTGGCCCGCTACAACCCGGCCAGGTAGTGCGCCAGGTTCTCGATGTCCGTCTCGCTCAAGGTGTTGGCCACGCTGGTCATGTTTCCTGCATCGTTGGTTCGCACGCGGTGCTTGAAATCGCGCAGTTGCTTGAGGATGTAGTCGTAGGATTGCCCGGCCACCCGAGGGATCTCGTTCTGGCCCAGAAAGCCGCCCAGGTGGCACATGGTGCACAGGGTCTCGTCGGCCTTGGCCTTGCCCAGCTTGGCCTTCTCGGGGTCGGGTTGGAACTTCAGGGCCACGTGCTTCTGGCTTGCAAAATACGCGGCCAATTCTCGCATCTCGTCGCGCGTCAGGTCCTTGACCATCGTGGACATCAGCGGATCAGTGCGCCGGCCCTCCTGGAAATCACGCAGCTGCAAATACATGTAGCGCGCGGTCTGGCCGGCCAGCGCGGGCACCTGGGGCAGTATCGAATTGCCCTGCGGGCCGTGGCAGGTGGTGCAGGTGACGGCCTTGGGCGGCGGCTCGGCCGCCTGTGCCAGCACCGGGGCGGACGCGCAGAAAAAGGCGGCCCCGAGGGCCGCCGTGACAAGGGATGTGAATCGCATCTTCGCGTGGTGGATCAGGGCAGTGCGAACACGATCACCGAGTTGCCGCGCTTGAAGTCCAATTGCGTGTTGCCCCCTGCCGCCACGGCCACGTACTGCTTGCCGCCGGCGGTGTAGGACACGGCCGGCGCGTTCACGCCCGCGCCGCACTGGTACTCCCAGAGCTTCTTGCCGGTTCTGGCGTCGAAGGCGCGGAACAGGCCATTGCCTTCGCCGTTGAACACCAGATCACCGGCCGTGGCCAGCACGCCGCCGATCAGCGGCTGCTCGGTGTCGAACTTCCAGGCCACCTTGCCCGTGTCCAGGTTCACGGCCGACAGACGCCCCCACTGCTTTTCGCTCGGGATGGTCTTGAACGCGCCACCCAGCCAGAGCTTGCCGCCGGGGTACTTGCTCTCCTCCACGTGGTAGGTCATCGGCTGGTGCAGGTTGGCCGCATACACCAGGCGGTGCTTGGGATTGATGGCCATCGGGCTCCACTCGACACCGCCATTGGCACCGGGCAGCATGCGCGCGCCGTCCTTGGTGGGCAGCACCCACATGTTCTCCTGCGGCACCATGGCTTCGCTGAAGCGGATCAGCTCGCCGGTGGCGCGATCGTGCACGTACACGTGGCCGGTCTTGCCGCCGTGGATGGCCACCTTGCGCATCTTGCCGTCCTTGCCGGCGGCCTCGGTGAGGATCACGGGCGAGACGGCGTCCAGGTCCCACACATCGTGGGCCACGTACTGGTAGTGCCACTTGTAGGCGCCGGTGTTCAGGTCCACCGCCACGATGGAATCGGTGTAGAGGTTGTCGCCCGGCCGCTCCTTGCCGTACAGGTCGGGGCTGGGGTTGCCCACCACGAAGAAGGCCGTGTTGCTCTCCAGGTCCACCGCCGGCGCCATCCACACGCCGCCGCCCAGCGTCTTGTAGAAATCACCGCCTTGCTTGGCCAGTTGGGCTTTCTCGCCCGCGATGTCGCGCAGCATGTTGCGGTTGGTGGCGTCGTTGACGGCCCACACGCCCTCGTGGCCTTTCTCGGGGATGGTGTGGAAGGTCCAGAGCAGCTTGCCGTCGTTGGCGTCATAGGCCTTGACGAAGCCGCGGATGCCGTACTCGCCGCCATTGGTGCCGATCAGGATCTTGCCGTTCACGGCCACCGGGGCCATGGTCTCCGAGTAGCCTTCTTCGGGGTCGGCGATCTGCGTGGACCACAGCACCTTGCCGGTCTTGGCATCCAGCGAAATCAGCTTGGCGTCGAGCGTGCCCATGTAGACGCGATCACCCAGGATCGCCACGCCGCGGTTGTTGGGGCCGCAGCAGTAGGTGGTGACCGGCCCCATCTTGTGCTTGTAGTGCCAGAACTCCTTGCCCGTGGTGGCGTCCAGCGCGTACACGTGGTTGTACGAGGTGGTGATGTACATGATGCCGTCGATCACGATCGGCGCCGTCTCCATCGACTCGAGCACCTCGGTCTGGAACTGGAACGCGGGCCGCAGCTTGCCCACGTTGCTGGTGTTGATCTGCGCGGCGGGGTAGTACCTCGTCTGCGCGTAGTTCATGTTGGAGTGCAGGAAGTTGGCGCTGTCGCCCGTGGCGGCGCTCAGCTTGGCCTGGGGCACCGAGATCGCCTTGGGCACCGGCGATCCGGTGGGGGCCGCGGCGCCCTGGATCTCGGCCTGCGCGTGCGCAGCCCCAGCTGACAGGCTCAGCAGCGAAGCGGCCGCGACGAGGCGAAGCACCTGCGGGAAGTGCAATGGGGTCATTTCCGTGTTCTCCTCAAACTCACTGATTGGCGGGCCAATGCTGGCGCTGCAGCGTGCAGCGTGCGCTTTGGCCTTGCTGTTGTTTTGAGTGACGCGGGGTGCATTGCGGCCATCGGCCCACCCCACCAGCACGGTCGGCCCCAACTCGCCATGCGTGGCGCAGAATATCGACAAATTGATCAGGCGCAAACAACTTTCGATGCGGCGCCGCAGCAACTGCTGAGATTCACGGAGGCTCTCATGGCGCGGCTTTTGATCGGATTCCTGGTGTTCCTGACAGGCGCTTTCACCGCTGGCGCCGCCTGGTGCCAGGCGGCGAGCAACCCGAACCTGAACGCGCAATTGCTGGTGGCCGCGCGGCAAGCCGATCTGGTGGCGGTGAAGCGCGTCTTGGCGCAGGGCGCTGCCCCTGATTCACGCAACCGCCTGGGCAAGACCGCGCTGATGCTGGCAGCCGAAAAAGGCAATCTGCCACTGGCCACCACGCTGCTGCAAGCTGGTGCCGACGTGAACCTGGCCAGCGTGGAGAAGGTGACGCCGCTGATGGCCGCTTGCTTTGGTGGTTACTCGGAGATCGTGCGCCAACTGCTCGACCGTGGCGCGCAGGTGGATGCGGTGGACCGCATGCGCAAGCCGCCGATGGTGTACGCAGCAGGCCAGGGGCATGCCGCCGTGGTGACCCAGTTGCTCGATCGCGGCGTGCCGGTGAATGCCGTCTACGAGAACCAGCTCACCGCGCTGATGTGGGCCGCAGGGCAAGGTCATGCCGACGTGGTGCGTCTGCTGCTGGCGCGCGGTGCGGACCCGACCCCACGAGACGACCGGGGCCTGCGCGCGGCCGACATGGCCACGCAGGCCGGGCATGCCGCCGTGGCGGCACTGTTGCAAGGGGCCTGAGCCGCTTCAGCCCGGCGCCCGCGCCAGGCCCAGCCGCTCCACCGTGCGCCGTTCGGTGGCAAAGGCCTCGCGCATGGCGCGGCCGTAGTCTTCGGGGCCCAGGTAGGCCAGGTCCTGGTCATAACGTTCGAGTTCAGCGGTATGGGCCGGGTCGAACATGGCCTGCTTGAAGGCATCGTGCAGCACCTGCACCACCGGCGCCGGCACACCGCGCGGGCCGGCCAGGCCGTAAGGCGAGGTGGCGACGATGCCGTAGCCCAGCTCGCGCAGCGTGGGTGCCTGCGGAAAGCGGCGCGAGCGGTGCTCGCCAAAGGTGGCCAGCAGGCGCAGCTTGCCCGAATCGACAAAGGGCGCAAAGCCGTTGGAGTTGACGCCCACCATCACCTGGCCCGAGGACACGGCGATCATCTGCTCGGCCGTGCCCTTGTAGGGCACATGCACATAGCTCAACCCCTTGCGTGCAAACAGCTCGTCCATCACGATCTGCGGCGTGGTGCCCACGCCATTGGTGGACACCAGCAGCTCACCCGGGCGCGCCTTGGCCAGCGCGAACAGATCGTCCATGTTGCGGATGCTGCTGCTGGCCGGCACCACGATGCCGAAGGTGACACCGCTGATCTGGATGATGGGCGTGGTGTCGCGGATCGGGTCCCACATCAGCTTCTGCACGAGTGGCGCACGGAACACCGGCTGCGGCATCTGCGCGATGGTGTAGCCGTCGGGAGCGGCCTGCTGCAACACCGGCATGGCCAGCGTGCCGCCGGCGCCGGCGCGGTTCTCGATCAGCACCTTCTGGCCCAGTTGGCGGCTTGCCAACTCGGCCAGCAGGCGCATCGTGAGATCGGTGGCGCCACCGGCCGGCCAGGGCACCCACAGTGTGATGGGCCGCGTCGGGAAGGCATGCGGCGCCTGCGCCAGCGCCATGCCGTAGGCCGGGGCCAGCGCGGCGGCGCCGAGCAGGCCGATGGCCTGTCGTCGACGCAGGTGGGGGATCATTGCCATTCGATCAACTCCAGTGTCAGCGTGCCGCCGGACAGGAAGGTGGACTGCGCGGGCTCGCTGCGCACCAGGCGGGCCAGGCCCACGCCCTTGCAGTACCACTCGGTGGTGCTCAGCGGCATGTCCTTGAATCCATTCACCGGGTCGGCAAACAGCCGCATCGCAGCCGTGCCCTGCACGCGGATGCAATCGCTGAACTCGCCGGCACGGGTCTTGAGTTTCTCGCCCAGCGCCTCGATGCGGTATTGCATCAGCACTGGTTGGTGAGTGTGGCGGATCTCGGGGGGGAATTCGTTCCTGCGGCGCAGCAGGTAGCTGGTGGTCATGGCCTGCCATTGTGTGCCCACGGCCAGCGGCATCTTCAGCACGTAGCGCGGCGCCTTGTCGAGCGTGGGGTCGGCCTCGAGATCGGTCTTGCTGGCCACGCGGAAGATGCCGGTGTCGTCCGCGCGCAGCCAGTAGTCCACGCCGCTGTCGCTGCGGCGGCGGTAGGCCCGGCCGCCGCCTTCGAGCGCTTCTTCGCCCAGCGTGCTGAGCGTCATCGCCTCGTGCTCCACGCTGTTGTCCTCGCGCTCGGTGGTGGCGTCGTAGGCCCACTGGTGCCCTGCCTGCAACGGAAAGTAGGAGGCGCTGGGCGACGAGCCCGTGCACGCCGCCAGGCCGAGCGTGAGCACGCCGCTCACCAGGATGCAGGCCGCGATGTAGAGGCGGGTGGCCATGCGCATCATTTCTCGGGCAACTGCGGTGCGGGCAGGTCGCGGATCTTCACCTCCTGCTCGTCGGCACCCGGCCGCAGCCAGCCCAGGCCCTTCTTGCCGGCCTTGGGCGTGGCCGTGCCCATCTGGCTCACACCCTGGCGGGACTTCTTCATGCCCTCGTTGAGCAGCGCGTGCAGGTCCTTGGCGTAGGGCAGCTTGTAGGCGCGCGGCTGGGGCACGGGCTTGCCGTTCTCGATGGCATTGACCCAGATGTAGAGCGCGCCCGAGGTCTTGTTGGTGGGCTCCTCGATCACCGCGGCCAGCAGCGTAAAGCGCTCGGGCAGGGCATCGGCCGTGGGCCAGCCCGAGAGGTTGTGCACCACGCCGTCGGCCCAGAAATAGAAGACGGCCACGCCGGCCACCAGCAGCCCCTTCAGCCAGGCCGGCCAGCGCGACCAGAGCAGGGCCATGGCGCACAGAAACACCAGTGCGGCGAAAGAAAGTATCAGGGCGGTATTCACGGGAATTCAGATCCTTTGGACCAGGGTCTTGGGCAGGGTGTTGACCTGGCCGACGCTGCCATCGGGCAGCACGGTGAAGCGCACGGCCGTGGCCTCGTCGCCTTTGCGCGCCAGCGTCACCTGCCCGTAGAAGACGACCTCGGCGCGGGGGTTCACCTTCACCACCGACACCGACACTTCAACAGGCTTGCCGTCCTTCGACTCGTAGTAGTGCGCATTGACGGTGTACTCGCCCGTGGCGATGCCACGCAGCGTCACCACCTCCTGGTTCAGCGGGTTCACGATGGACTTGCCATTGACCACGATGCTGTCGTTGGCGAGCCCGCGGTCGTCGCGGTCCAGGTGCATCAGCCCGGCCTCGCGGGCGCGAAACCACACCAGGTTGCCGCCGGGGTCCTGCACCCAGGTGTCGATGTCGTTGGGGTTCATGTCGGGCCAGGACACGGTGATGATGAACTCGGCCTTGGCGGGGATGTCGCCGGCCTTCAGCGCGCGCGGGTTCATGGCCAGCAGCGCCACGATGAAGCAGAAGACGAAGGCGATCAACATGTTGAACAACATGTCGTAGAACGGATCGACCTCCGCTTCGCGTGATGCGCGGCGCCGTCGCACGCTGTCAGTGCTCCGCGTTCGCCGGCGCGGTGCGCGGCAGCGCCAGGCCCATGCGCTGGCAATCGGCCACCAGCGCGTCGGCAAAGCGGTCCAGCCGGGTGAGCTGAATGCCCAGCAGGATGTTGCCCACCAGGCCCACCATGGTGGTGAGCAGCGCGATGCCCAAGCCCGTGGTCAGGCTCTTGAGCAGGTCCTGCGTCTGCGTGGGGTCGAAGTTCTGGATCTGCCCGATGTTCAGCGCCAGCACCGAGAAGCCGATCACCTTGCCCAGCAGGCCGAGCTTGAGCTGGATGCCGTTCACCCACCAGGCGGTGTGGTGCGGGCCATGGGTGTGCTCCATCAGCAGATCGAGCGGCGCGTCGGCATCGCGCGGGGCGGCGGCCAGGGCATCGAGGTAGTCGCTGGCCCAGCCAGCGTTGGGCAGGCCATGCCGCGCGCTGAGCATCAAACGGCGCTGCCACTGCAACTCGCGGCTGCGCGCACCGCACCACAGCGTGGACACGGCGAACACCACGATGATCACCAGCGTGAGCCCTGTCGGGTCGGAGCTGAGCAGCAGCGCCCACACGCCGCGCACGCCCAGCAGCCAGGTGCCGAAGGCCAGCAAGGCGCCGAGTGCGAGCCACTCGAACCACAGCGGCTCGGCGTCCTCGGGGGCATGGGGTGTGCGGCGCGAGGCCACGCTGGCAGCCCAGTTCATGGGGGGCCTCCTCGTTTGGTGAGCGCGCCAAAGCCGCGCTGCGGGTCGTAGCCCCAGGCGGCGAGCGCAAAGCACAGGCCCAGCGTGCCCAGCACGATGGCTGGCGACCAGCCCGGGTCCTGCCCATACAGCGCAAAGCGCATCCACTCCACGGCGTGCGTGAAGGGGTTGAAGCGGGCGATCTGGTAGACCCAGTTGGCGCCCGACTCCTCGAGCTTCCACAACGGGTACAGCGCGGTGGACATGAAGTACATCGGAAAGATCACGAAGTTCATCGTGCCCGCAAAGTTCTCGAGTTGCTTGACGTGCACGCTGAGCAGCAGCCCCAGCGCGCCCAGCATCAGCGAGGCCGACACGGCGGCGGCCAGCACCATCGGCGTTTGCGCGCCCCACACCGGCAGGCCCGTGCCCAGCAGCGCGGCCACGAGGACGAAGGCGGCGGCCTGCGCCAGCGAGAGCACGGCCGTGGCCGTGAGCTTGGCAAAGAGGATCCACCAGCGCGGCAGCGGCGCGGTGAGCAGCAGGCGCATCAGGCCCATCTCGCGGTCGTAGACCATCGCCAGGCTCGACTGCATGCCGTTGAACAGCAGCACCATGCCCACCAGGCCGGGCGCGATGTAGACGTCGTAGGGGATGTAGGTGTCGTAGGGCGGCGCGATGGCCACGCCGAACACATTGCGAAAGCCGGCGGCGAACACCGCCAGCCACAACAGCGGCCGAACCAGCGCGGAAACGAGGCGCCCGTACTGGCGGCTGAACTTGAGCAGCTCGCGCATGACGATGGCGCGCAGCGCCTGCAGGGCGTGGCGCATCAGCGGGGCTTGCAGAGGTTTTCGGGCGCGTCGGCGCCGAGCGTGTCGAGCGTGTTCTTCGGATGCAGCACGCCATCGGCGGGGGCCGTGGCGATCACGCTCTGCCCGTCGCTCAACAGCACGGGCTGACGCAGCTGGCCATCCCAGGGGCGGAAGCTCATCACCACGCCCTTGGAGCCGTCCAGCTCGGCCTCGAACAAGGCCTTCTGCAACGCGGTCGCCGGGCCCTTGGGTGCGGCCACTGCAGCGGCCACCAGGGCCTTGCCCGCGATCCAGGCGGGCCAGTCGTGCGCGCCCATGGGCCGGCCTGCGGCCTTGGTGAGGCGGCGCGTCACCTGCGGCGCACCATAACGTTCGAATTTGGGTGACCAGGCCACGGCCACCAGGCCGCCGTCGCCCACCACCGGGCGCGGCAGGGCGCTGCGGTAGGGCAGGCTGGCGGCGAACTCGCCGTCGCTGTCCACCACCCACACCACGTCGTAGGCGCCGGCGGTGGCCGGGTTGGTGAGCAGCAGCGGGTTGGCCAGGTCGCGCTCGCGCGGATCGGCACTGAGCTTGAAGGGCTTGCTGCCCACCAGCTTGAGGCCGTAGCGCTTGAGCGAGGCCTGCACGGTGGCGCTGCGCTCGCGGTCCTCGGCGCTGGGGCCGGTGAGCAGCAGCACCTGGGCCCAGCGGCGCGCCATCAGGGTCTGCGCCAGGGCGTCGCTGCGCATGCGCTCGCTCGGCAACAGGTGCAGCAGGGTCTTGCGGCAATCGGCCTGGCGCAGGCTGTCGGCGGCGCTGCCGAGGTTGAGCACGGGCAGCTTCACTGCATCCGTGGCGGCCAGCGTCCAGGCGGCGGGCAGGTCGGTGAGCAGGGCGGCGCTGCCGGCCTTCTCGGCCTTGGCGGCGGCGGCCTTGGCGGCGGCAGCATCGGCCACCTCGATCACCTCGAGCGTGAGCTTGGCGCCGGCGGCGTCGAGCTCGGTCTGGCCTTCGGCCAGCGCCACCCTCAAGGCGTCCACCGCCGGGCCGCCGGGGTGGCCGAGCACGGCGCGCTCCAGGCGCGCGCGTTCGAGCCGCGGGTCGTCGGCCGGCGTCAGCAGTGTGAGCTTGAAGCTGGCAGCATGCAGGGGTGCCGCCGCGGCCAGGGCCATCAGCAGCAGCACAGGGCGGATGCTGGATGCGCTCATCTGTAACGTTGGGATCATCACTCGACCAGCACCACGCCGTAGGGCACGCGGCCCACGGCCAGCGTTTTCAAGGGCTTGGCCGAGGCGATGTCGATCACGGTGAGGTCATCCGACAGGCCATTGACCACCCAGGCCTGCGTCTCGGCCTTGTTCAGCGCCACGTTCCACGCGCGTTTGCCCACCAGCACCAGATCGGTCACCTTGCGCGAGGCCACGTCCACGAAGGCCAGGTGGTTGGCGCGGCCGAGCGAGACGAAGGCGCGCTTGCCGTCGCGCGTCATCACCAGGCCCACCGGGGTGATGTCGCTCGCGCGCATGCCCTTGACCTCGAACTTGACCGTGCCGGCCACCGTGTGGCTTCTGGTGTCGATGATGCTGATGCTGGCGTCGAGCTCGTTGCTCACCCACAGCTGTGAGCCGTCGGGCGTGAGCGCGAAGCGGCGCGGCCGCTTGCCCACCTTGATGTTGTGCGTGACCTTGGCGCTGGCGGTGTCGATCACGTGCACGAGGTTGGCGGCCTCGGAGGTGACGTACACGGTCTTGCCATCGGCCGAGACCTTCACGCCTTCGGGCTCCTTGCCCACCTTCACCGAGGCGGTGATCTTGCCGGTGGCGGCGTCGATGAAGCTCAGTGCGCCGTCCTCTTCATTGGACACGTACAGGGTCTTGCCGTCGGGCGAGAGATCAAAGGCTTCGGGGTCGTCGCCGAGCGGGATCTTGCGCGCCGACTTGCCGCTGGCAATGTCGATCACGTCGGCCTGGTTCGAGTCGCCACAGGCGGCCATCAGCTGCTTGCCGTCCGGCGAGCGCAGCAGGTGTCGCGGGCGCTTGCAGGTGGGCAGGGTGCCGGTGACCGCCAGGGTCTTCATGTCGATCAGCGTGAGCGCGTTGTCCTTCTCGCTGGACACGTAGGCCACGCCCTGGGCGTTGACGGCCATCGTGGTGACGACGCTCAGGATGAGTGCGCTCAGTTGGCGTGCCATGGTGGTGATGTTCAAAGTGATCATTGGGGTTCCGGTGCAGAGCTTCAACGGGCCGTGGCGCGGATGAAGGCTTCCTCGAGCGAGCCGCCGCCCAGCGCGGCGGCCACGTCGGCGGGGTCGCCATCGGCCAGCAAGCGGCCCTTGTGCAGCACGAGCACGCGGTCGGCGGCTTCGGCCTCTTCCACCAGGTGCGTGGCCCAGAGCACGGCGCTGCTGCGCTGGCGCACGTCGGCCATCACGCCGGTGTGCAGGTCGCGGCGGGATTTGGGGTCGAGGCCCACCGTGGGCTCGTCCATCAGCAGCAGGCCGGGGCGGTGCAGCAGGGCCCGCACCAGTTCCACCTTGCGCCGGGTGCCGCCCGAGAGCTCGCGCACCGCGCGGGCCAGGTCGGGCGTCAGGCCCGCAGCCTGGCAGGCGGTGGCGATGCGCTCGCTTGCGGTGGCACGCGGCAGGCCGTGCAGATCGGCATGGAAGCGCAGGTTGCGCTCCACGCTCAGGTCCAGGTCGAGCGACATCTGCTGAAACACCACGCCGATGTGGGCCAGCGCGCGCACCGCCTGGTGGCGCAATGAGTGGCCGGCCACCTGCGCCTCGCCAGCGTCGGCGGTGAACAGGCCGGTGAGCACCTGGAACAGGGTGGACTTGCCCGCCCCATTGGGCCCGAGCAAGGCCGTGAAGCTGCCCGGTGCCAGCGAAAAGCTCAAGCCATCCAGCGCGGCGCGGCTGCCATAGCGCTTGACCAGGCCTTGCACCTGGAGCATTGGCGCTGCGGCATTGGCGAACGCGGTGGACGAGGCTGATTCAGTGGTGGCGATCATCGAGCGCGGGTTGTAGCCCCTTGGCGGCCCGGCGCAAAGCTGCGGATTGCCCGGGGGGTGTGCCAGGACGCAACCCTCACAGCTCAATCTCCATGCCGTCGTAGGCCACACGGATGCCGCGATCGGCCAGTGCCTGCGACTGGCCCTTGGTGCCGGGCTCAGCGGCAAACAGCACCTTGTGGCGAGCGGGCAGCTGGCCGAGCCGATCCATCCAACCGGTGTTGCCCTGCGCGCACTCGTCCGGGCCGTCCATCAGCAGGCAGTCCGCCTCGCGCATCCAATCGAAGGCCAGACCGCTGGTGGGCGCGGCGCCCTGGGCGCAGAACACGCGCCGGCCGGTGGCCATGTCGCGCACGGCCAGCACGATGCTGTCGCCCACCCGCGGGTGCTGGCCCGGTGCGGCATGCGGCAGGCTGGGCGCCTGGGTGGCGATGGCGGTGAACTCGAATTCGGGCAGGCTGTCCACGCGGAACGACGCCTGGCGTGTGTCGCCCGCCACCGGCACCACGTGCCAATGCACGCCGCAGTAGTGCTGCAGCACCGGCAGCACGGGCAGCGCGGTGGTGAGGGCCTCGAAGACCGCAGGCGTGGCGTACAGATCGATGGGCGGGCCATCACGCAGGCTGAGCAGGCCGCCGACGTGGTCCACCTGCGCGTCGGTGAGCACCACGGTGCGCGGGGTGGCGTCGTGCAGGCCGGCGTGTGCGTCGAGCAGCTCGTCGCTCTCGAGCTGGTGGGCCACGGCCGCCGACACGTTGAGCAGCACCCATTGCCCGTTGCCGCTGCCCAGCGCCATGGCGCCGCGATCACGGGTGCTGCGGCGGCTGGATCCTGGGCGCAACGCGGGGCGCCGCCGCGCCAGGCCACCGCCGCGCAGGACGACGATTTTCATCGTCGCGAACCCTGGGTGTTGGCCCGGCAACGGATTGCGGCAAGATGGCCCATGTGCAAACGGACTCCTGGAGTTGGGGTGGCGATGACGGACGACTGCTGCAAGACACATGCCGCCATGCCTGTTCAGCCCGCGGCGCCTCGGGGCCGAGGGCCTGACCCGAGGAAAAGCGGCGCCCATCGAGGGCCTTGCTCCAGATTGCATCAGGGTAAACGAGCTCTGTTCCAGGCGGTGGTCCGTGGCGCGCTGGGGCTGGCCTTGGCGTACGGCTCGTGGCAGGCCAGCGCAGCGGCAACGGCCTGCCCGGGGCCGGCCCTTCGTGTCGAGCCGCTGGCCGAAGGGCTGTGGCTGCTGCCCTCGCAGCTGGGCGATGCCGATCCGGCCAACCGGGGCGTGGTGTCCAACCTGGTGTTGGCCCGGCACGGGCAACGCTGGTGGTTGCTGGGCAGTGGGCCGTCGCCCGCACACGGCCGCGCGCTGGCCTGCCAGATTCGCCAGCGCTTCGGCCATGCGGTGACCGATGTGGTGAGCCCCTGGGCCCGGCCTGAGCTGGTGCTGGGGCAGAAAGGCCTGGCCGGTGCGCGGCGCTGGGCCCACGCCGAGGTGGCGCAGGCCATGCGCGTGCAGTGCGCCGCGTGCGTGGTGCGCCTGCACGAGCGCCTGGGCGCTGCGGCGGCCGACCTCGGCCCCGACCCGGTGGTGGTGCCCGATCGCCTGTTGCAAGGCGAGAGCGGCCAGCTCGGCCCGTTTCGCTGGTGGCTGCTGCCGCGTGCGGCCGGGCGTTTCGTCACCGTGTGGCGGCACGAGGCATCGGGCGTCGGTGTGGCCCATGGCCTGCTGGCCGCCGAGCCGCCGGGCGACGGGCGGGATGCCGATCTGAAGCTGCTGCACAGTGGCTTGCTGCGCCTGGCCGATGGGGCGCGTGCGGATGGCGCACGCGCGCGCTGGGTGCCCGAGCAGGGTGCGCTGCTGGCCGCCGATGCGCCGGCAACGCAGGCCCGCTACTGGCGCGACCTGCTGCAAGCGGTGGGGGCGGCCATCGACGCGGGTGCCGATGAATCCGCCCCTGCGCAGCGCCTGAGCGATTGGCCCGAAGCCGTGAACGCCCACCCCTGGCACGCCCTCAACTGGCAACGCGCCTGGCGGCAGGTGGAGGCCCAGCGCTTCGATGCCGCACCGAGGTAACGCGGCCCGCGCGCGGCGGCTACTTGGCGGTGTTCCAGCGCAGTTTGCGGTAGATGGTGTTGCGACTCACGCCCAGGCGCTTGGATGCCTCGGAGATGTTGCCGCCGGCCGCATCCAGCGCGTGGCGTATGGCTTCAATCTCCAGTTCTTCGAGTGAACGGGTGTTGTTGGCCTGCACCGCGGCAGGCGCGGCCGGCGCCTGGGGTGCGGGGCCCGTGCTGACCGTGGCCGCCGGGGGCGTGGGTGCCGGCTCGGGTGGCGCCGCCGCCTCGGGCGGCAGGCGCGATCGGGCGTCCTCGAGGAAGTCGTCCGACAGGTGCTCGGTGGTGATCACCGGCTCGTTGGCGGCCATCACCGACGCGGTGCGCAAGACATTGAACAGCTGCCGCACATTGCCCGGCCAGTGGTAGTGCTGGAACAGGCGCACCACCTCGGGCGCCAACCTGAGCCGCCGATTCGGATTCTCCCTGTCGAGGATGCGCTGCACCAGCGCGGCCAGATCGCTGCGCTCACGCAGTCCGGGCAGGCGCACGGCCAGCCCATTCAGGCGATAGAACAGGTCCTCGCGGAACTGCTTGCCTTCGATCATCTCGCGCAGGTTGCGGTGCGTTGCGCAGATGATGGAGACATCCACGGCCACGCTCTTGGTGCTGCCCAGTGGTGTGACCTGGCGCTCCTGCAGCACGCGCAGCAGATGGGCCTGCAAGGCCAGCGGCATGTCGCCGATCTCGTCGAGAAACAAGGTGCCGCCATTGGCCTGCACGATCTTGCCCACCTGGCCTTTGCGGCGTGCGCCGGTGAAGGCGCCGTCCTCGTAGCCGAACAATTCGGCCTCGATCAAGGTGTCGGGGATGGAGGCGCAGTTCACGGCCACGAAGGGCTGCTTGGCGCGGGCCGAATCGCAGTGGATGGCCCGTGCCAGCAGTTCCTTGCCGGTGCCGGTTTCGCCCAGCACGAGGACGGGAATGTCGCGGTCCAGCACGCGGCGGATCTTGTCGATCACGCTGGCCATCTGCTCGTCGCCGGTGCTCAACTGCGCCAGGCCGGAGCCCACGCGCTCGTTGCGCGCGCCCGTGGGCTTGGCCGCCGGCTCCACGGCGTTGGCGGCCAGGCCGCCGGCCTCGGGCATGCCCGTGGGCGCTTGCGACACCGCCTCGGCCAGGCTGGTCCACACCGGCCAGTTGAAGCGGGCGTGGATGTGCAGGCTGCGCCCGCCATTGAGCTGCACTGGCATGGGCGTGGCCAGTGGCGAGCGGAAGCGGTCCACCAGCGCGCCCACGGTGGTGCCGAACAGTGTGGTGAGCGAATGCATGCGCAAGGCCGCGCCGGACAGGCCCAGCTGCTCGAGCGCGCCCCGGTTGGCGCCCACGATCTTGCCGTCCGCGCTGATGGCCAGGATGCCCTCCATCAGCGTGCCGATGAACTCGACGCGGCTGTGGAAGTGCAGGCGCATCACATTGCGATAGTCGTCGGTGAGCCAGTGGTTCTCGATCATGCGCGCCGACATCTTCACCAGCGCCATGGTGTGCTGGTGGTAGCTGCGGTGGTCGCCCGAGACGTCGAGCACGCCCAGGATGTTGCCGCGCGGGTCGAGGATGGGCGCGGCCGAGCAGGTGAGAAAGTGGTTGGCGTGCAGGTAGTGCTCGTCGGCATGCACAAGCGTGGGGGTCTCGGAGACCAGCGCCGTGCCCACGGCATTGGTGCCCTTGGCCGCCTCCGACCAGTTG
>Ga0268298_10000371_pt1 | contig 57985 bp, 69 predicted proteins | sample WWTPWeurt_MetaG_FD_194462 | JGI IMG/M metagenome (GOLD analysis project Ga0268298, IMG submission 194462) | Activated sludge microbial communities from WWTP in Nijmegen, Gelderland, Netherland - WWTP Weurt | ecosystem: Engineered > WWTP > Aerobic digester > Activated sludge | place... | reverse complement strand
ATGACTTGAGAGATTATCATTATTTGAAAGACTCTCGTTGTCTGAGCTATTACTCAACTCATTAAGAACTCTTTCATTGTCTATATTTCTTTGATAATAAACAGCAACCAAAGCAACAAAGACAATTGTTACTGGGACAATTATCAGCAGTATTTTGACAGTACTTAAATAACCACCCTCAACGTTATGAGACAACTTTTTTTTACTCATAAATTTTACTTTATTTTGATAATTTTCTTTAGACATAAAATATCAGAGGCAATCAAATCCCACAATCACCGCCACCACTATCGCCACAATCACCTCCTCCCCCTCCCCCTCCTCCTCCTCCTCCTCCTCCATCACCGCCTCCTCCTCCATCACCGCCTCCCCCTCCATCACCATCACCGCCAGACTGTGGCACATCCGCACTGGCAATATTTATTTTTGTTAATTCAACTAACCTCATGGAGTCATCTGACACAAGAACGTAATCTTTTTTTTGCTGAAAATTTCCAAGTATTAAAGCCACCAGCATCGCAAGAGAGAAAGCGATAGTTTTATAAATAAATTTTATCATATATTATATGATATCACAGCGTTTGTATTTATACTTTATCTATTCTGTTCACAGGGATGAAGCTAAACCTTGTTCAATGTAAATGGCGGTTGTCACTGACAATAATAATTGCAAGAAGGAATCTAACAAGAAAATAATCTATCTGGCATGAAGCAAAATTTATAAAATGAATCAAATCTAACGCGAATGGATTGAACGTCACAAAAATAAGTCACTGAATACTCAAAGAAATGAAACGTCGACATTTTAAAATGTTGCAGCGGCACTTTTTAGGTTTGATGTAGAGATGTATTATAATCAGTTAACTATGAATGAAAGAGAGAACCACTCCGTTGTGGAAACACCCCTGCGGAATCAAATTTTTACTAGCCTCTGGGAGCAAAAATTTCTTACTCTTTATCGAAAGTTCTTTTCCATTTCTGAAATTGAGACCACTCCGTTGTTGCAATGGTCATTTGGGGCACTACTCTTAACCTACTTCGTAACATTCTATTATTACTCACAAACAGGATTTGCAACGACAGAAGCGTATCTCCAGAACAATTTTATGTGCTGGCCACATTGGCAAACTTGTGGTGAATATTATTTTCTATCAAATCTACCCTATGGGTATTCTCAAGGAATATTATATGTCTTCCTTTTCTTTGTCATACTCCTTATTGTCGGCACGATATGGAAAAAAGATTGGGTACTGGCTCATCTCCTACTCAGTATCCTTTTCTTTTGGAAATTTTTTGTCGTATTCTTCTACACCAGCATGGGAGGTGGGAACTTTAATTATTATGACATTATTTTCACTATTATTTTACTTTGGCTCCCCTATAAACTTTTCTTTCTAAAATTAAGCTTTGTACTACTTTATTTCCTAGCCGCGACAATAAAAATACATGAGGGATGGATTTTGGGCACTTACTTCACTCAGTTAAAAACAGGACTACCAATCTTTCCCGACTGGCTCACCCCGCTTTTTACCAATGCGGTGATATTCATGCAAATTATAGGTGCATGGTTTCTCCTCAGCTCAAAAATGGTTCTTCAACGACTTTCGCTGTTCTACTTTATCTCGTTCCATCTCTTTTCAGGTATCATCGTATTTTACCGATATATGATTTCTACCCTCCCCTTACTACTGATTCTTTTTGGACCGCGCTATACCCACACTCCAGTGCCACTCGATAAAAAATCAATCATCGGCTGGCTATTTATGCTGCTTCTTTTTTGCTTTCAGTTTATACCCTTAACAATAGAGGGTGATCAAAAAATGACCATGGAAGGAAACCAGTATGGACTCTACATGTTTGAAGCAAATCATCAGTGCATCACTCAGTCAACGATTTATGAAAAAAATGGGGAATCTAGACAACTGTATCGAGAATCTTTTTCAGCACGTGAACGTTGTGACCCCTACCGAAGCTGGTTTCGTATCCAACAGCTTTGCAAACGCGATAGCAATATAGCCACCATCACTTGGCAATTTGATCACTCAATTAACGGCGGAGCGTTCCATCGAATCGTAGACACTAATAATGCTTGTGCTCTTGATTATAAGCCCTTTACTCACAACGAATGGATTAAGTTACCGAAGAACAATCCAGAGATTATTGGTTATCCTGTAAAAAATGTTTATTACTATTGAACATGAACGCTTCCACTACTAATGAACTCGTCGTTCTTAATTTTCTTCAGGGCAACGAACCATTGCAATTATTTCCTTTGCAATTATTTATACAAGAACACTTCACTGTCATCATTGCTATCTGGTGGACTATTTGGATTTCCGTAATTGTGTTTCTTATCAGTTACTATATAATTTTCCCATTATTACAAAATAGATACATTACCATTAAGCATCCTCGCAATGAGCTCACCGTTAAAAAAAATAATTAGAATTGCAACCTATGGAGCCCTACTCACAATAGGTTTTTTCATTGCCCTACTGCCATTTTTAAAGAAGAAGGAATTTACCAATACCATCTCCTCTGATTTTTCGCCAACAGTTCGAGATGCGCAAGCTGACATTCCTGCAGTAACAAACCCCATGGATGGCGGCGGAGATGGCGGAGACGATGGCGGCGGCATCTAATATAATTATAAAAAATTAATATCTTTCAATGAATTCACGATATATACTCGCACTGCTGGTTGTTGTTGGAGTAACAACGTTTGCTCTCTTTGCCTTTGAATACACACAACGGGAAGCGATAGCACCAGAAGTTACAACGACATACACTTACGACGCTGATGGTCTTCCTGTAAATGTCTATACTCTTGACAAGGAAGCGGTAATTCAATTAGCTGAAGAACAAACTGAGCCTGAAAAAAAGGCGTTTTATTTGCTGCGCGAGGCAGAATTGGTAAAGCGAGCCGAACCCGGAGCGCTAGAATCAATCGTCGCAGCGTACAAGAAAGTATACGAAAACCAATCACTAAACGCGCAGGAACGTGCACTAGCACTTTTTAAAATTTCACAGCAAGCTAACGGTCATAACCGATTTGATTTGCTTGATGAATTTCTTTCACCAGAAGAAAGAAATCTTCCTGCTGCAAAGAAAAACTATCTGTTCAACAAATTTATTTATGATACCTATCCCATGGGAATTGCCTACATGGACATTCGGTTTCATGAAATTGTGAGCGGTGAAGAATTCAACGAACATGAGGTGTATATGTTCACCATTGAAAAGCTCCAACAAGATGTGGAGCGTTACTACACCCTACCCCACTTTACAGATCTCGTTCCCGACCTATACATGCATGCCGCTGCCACTCTTTCACTTATTGACGAAATTTCAATCCCAGGAAGTTTTGTTACCAGTAAAGAAATTTTGTCCCTACTTGATAGAGGTAACGCCAGTTGTGATTCATCTATACATATTTCAACTCGTTGCACTACAAGAGATTTTATTGAAATTACGAGAATAAACTATCTTCTCAAAATGGGCGAAACTGAAACCGCAGAAGAGAAGCTCACAGAATTTCTTGCCAGCGATCTTCGCCCAATGATTCGAGCTTACATTACTGAATATGATGGTCTGTCACTAGGAAGATATCCTTATCTTGAAAAACGGACAGATTTGGTAGAAAAACTAAAAACAACAATACCAACCCTACCTGACCCTTCGTAGACTAAAGCACACAAAAAGCCGCAAGTGCGGCTTTTTTTGACGTCGATTTTGATTAGACTATCATTGGAGCTAATTGCAGATATGCAAGGGCGCCGACCATAGCTAACGTGAGTAATTGGACCATCCAACTGTGCTCATTTTGAAACGTCAATTTGTTATCTTCTAAGTTTTGCATAAAACTTTTTTGATTATAAAGAACTTGAGAAACTGTCTAAAGACTTACCACAATAGTATGTCGACCTAACGCAAACCATGAAGATTGCGATAACACTTTAGACAGTTTCAATAAAAGAACAATTCTTGTAAGTTCGCCACGTCTGTGTAAAGCACACGTAGTGAAGCAATAGAAAGGGCGGGTCCTTACGGACCCGCCCCCATTGCCTACTTATTATGCACCGCTCACCAAAACAAACAACTACCAACTGTGGATAACTGAAGGAAATCAAAAAGACCCACGCCGGATGGCGCGGGTCTTTTTGATTTTTTACTGTCGAGCAATACGAGAGAAGTAAAAGTGACTTCAGTCATTTTTACTTCCGAGTGAGCAGTGACAGGATTACATCATCTTCACATCAATATTTACTCCGGAAGGGAGTGAAAGATTGGTGAGTGCTTCTACGACTTTTGGACCTGGATTGAGAATGTCGATCACTCGTTTGTGAGTACGCATTTCAAATTGTTCTCGCGCGTCCTTGTGTACGAACGTGGAACGATTGACCGTATATTTCTTAATCTCGGTTGGCAAAGGAATCGGTCCTACCACATGTGCATCAAAGCGCATCGCAGTGTCGATAATTTGCTTTACCGAGGCATCCAGAATCTTATTTTCGTAGGCTCGTACGCGAATGCGAAGTTTGTTGATCGCACCGGTTTTTTCTGTAGTGTCTGTGGCCATAGTAGTAATTAAGAATAGTTCATTGCTCCGACGGTCTAAAGCAAGCTTGAGAGTGCTTTAGCTGCGCGGAGGACAAGGAATTTTTTCGAGCTGTACGTTGGTACTGTGAGAAAAAATTTCCGTAGTCCGACAAAGCAGATGAAGTGCTATCAAGCTTTGCTTATGCAATGATCTTGGTTACCACTCCAGCCCCCACAGTCTTACCTCCTTCACGGATGGCAAAGTTCTGTTGTTCCTCGAGCGCTACCGGAGCTACTAGCTTTACCTTAAAGGTGGCAGTGTCTCCTGGCATCACCATTTCAGTTCCTTCAGCGAGAGTTACGTCACCAGTGACGTCAGTGGTACGAACATAGAACTGTGGCTTGTAGCCTGAGAAGAATGGAGTATGACGACCACCCTCATCCTTTGAAAGCACGTATACTTCAGCTTCAAATTCAGTATGCGGTGTTACTGATCCCTTCTTCGCGAGCACCTGACCACGGTGCACGTCTTCCTTCTTGGTTCCACGGAGGAGAATTCCCGCGTTGTCACCAGCCTGTGCTCGGTCGAGCTGCTTGTTGAACATTTCCACTCCCGTCACGGTAGTGAGCGCAGTGTCTTTGATACCAACAATTTGTACTTCCTCACCCACCTTTACGAATCCACGCTCTACACGACCAGTTACTACGGTACCGCGTCCTTCAATTGAGAAAATGTCCTCAATTGGCATCAGGAATGGCTTGTCGAGATCACGCTCTGGAGTTGGGAAGTAATCATCCATCGCATTCACCAGATCAAGTACTTTCTTGCCCCAATCTGAAGTTGGGTTCTCAAGTGCCTGTAATCCTGAACCATGGATGATTGGAGCATTCGCACCATCGTATCCATTGTGAGTAAGGAGTTCGCGGAGTTCCTCTTCCACGAGCATGAGCATTTCCTCATCATCCACCATGTCACACTTGTTAAGGAACACAATGATGTTTGGTACACCCACCTGCTTGGCGAGAAGTACGTGCTCACGAGTCTGTGGCATTGCTCCGTCAGTCGCTGCTACTACGAGCACCGCGCCGTCCATCTGAGCGGCACCAGTAATCATGTTCTTGATGTAGTCAGCGTGTCCTGGCGCATCAATGTGCGCGTAGTGACGCTTTGGCGTTTCGTACTCAGAGTGTGAGAGCGAAATAGTAATACCACGAGCCTTTTCTTCTGGGGCTTTGTCGATTTCATCAACAGCTTTTACGTTTGCTCCATATCCTTCAGCTTCATGAGCCTTAAGGACAGTAAGAATTGCAGCCGTAAGTGTAGTTTTACCGTGGTCAACGTGACCAATGGTACCTACGTTAATGTGCGGCTTGGTGCGATCAAATGCATCTGCCATAATACTTATTTAATTAGAACGTTTAATGATAAACCGCACACAGACGTGAGAGATATAAAGAGCCCGAAGTTTCACAACAAATGGTTACTGGTGGTGAAACTTCGGGCTCTTTCTCAGCGTCATATTCCCCGTGTGCAAGTGAAGTGGCGCGAGAACGCTGCACTTCGCTTGAACGCGAAGACACGTGTGAAAGAGCAATGGTATAGTCGCTCCACGCACAGAATATTCTGTGGGCGGTGCGGCTATGGTACCAGAGAAGTGATATTTTGCAAGGTGACACAAGAAAAAGCGGGGCGCTTCGCGCCCCGCTTTTTCTTCAATTTCTAATCCTCCTCCTTCACTCCTCGCATCTTCTTAATTTCCATCGCCACATTTGGTGGTACCACCTCATAGTGGTCAAACTCCATTGTCATAGAAGCCCGTCCTTGTGTCATGGAACGAAGAATATTGGTATACCCAAACATTTCTGAAAGCGGTACTTTCGCGTGAATGATGGTCTTCCCTCCCATTTCCTCAGTTCCCTCTACCTGACCGCGCTTGGAAGAAATATTTCCGTTAATGTCACCCATGTATTCATCCGGAGTGCGAACTTCCACCTTCATGATTGGTTCAAGAATCACCGCTCGAGCTTTTTTGGCAGCATCTTTAAAGGCGTTGATCGCCGCCAACTTGAAGGCGATTTCTGATGAGTCTACATCATGGTACGAACCATCAAAGAGCTCTACTGAAACATCTTCCATTTTGTAGCCTGCCACAAACCCACGAGTCATTGCTTCCTTTGCCCCCTTCATCACCGCAGGAATGTATTCTCCTGGAATAACCCCTCCCTTAATATTGTTAATGAATTCGAAGTGATCTTCACGAGTGACGTTCTTTGCCACTTTTTCATCTTCTGCCGGTGCTGGTGGCAATGGCTTAATACGAATCTTAACGTGACCATACTGACCGCGACCGCCTGACTGCTTGATGTATTTGTATTCTGCTTCTGCTTCTCCTTGAATAGTCTCTCGGTATGCTACTTGTGGGGCACCAATATTTGCTTCCACTCCGAATTCTCGCTTCATTCGGTCGACTATAATTTCAAGGTGGAGTTCACCCATACCAGCGATAATTGTCTCCAATGTTTCATCATCAGTCGAAACCTTGAATGTTGGATCCTCATCCGCAAGACGCTTGAGTGCCACTCCCATCTTCTCTTGGTCGTTCTTGGTCTTTGGTTCGACACGAACCGCCACCACTGGTTCTGGGAAGGTAATTTGTTCTAGGATAATTGGTTTATCAACGTCACAGAGCGTATGAGAAGTCTTTACTTCCTTGAGACCCACCATCGCTGCAATTTCTCCAGCGTATACTTCTTCAATTTCTGTACGCTTATCAGCCATCAGACGAACAATTCGTCCTACTCGTTCCTTATTTCCAGTGGAAGAGTTCACAATGTATGAACCGGCTTTCACAGTACCTGAGTACACGCGGAAAAATGCCAGCTGACCGACGAACTTATCGTCTTGGAGCTTGAAAGCGAGCGCAGCAAAAGGTTCTTCATCTGCAGGGAGACGCTCAATTTCAGTCTCAGTCTTTGGATCAATTCCCTTTACTGGAGGAAGATCAAGTGGTGAGGGGAGATAGTCAACCACCGCATCGAGCACCAGCTGGACACCGATATTTCGTAGTGAAGTACCAGCCATGACAGGGAAGATTTCACAGGCAATTACCGCCTTGCGCAAGGTCTTTTTCAAATCTTCAATTGATGGCTCTTGTCCACCAAGATACGCCTCCATCAACACATCATCATGTGCCACCACTTGCTCAATGAGTTCACCACGCCACTTCTTTGCCTCTTCGAGCATATCAGCAGGCACTTCTTCTTCGGTGACAGTAGTACCCATTTCTCCACCAAAGCGATAGGCTTTCATACCCACGAGGTCAACGACGCCTGCAACGGTATCTTCACGACCAATTGGAAGAGCGATACGAACGGCTTTTTTGGAGAGACGGTCATGGATTGATTTTACTGAAGCATCGTAGTCAGCCCCCATCTTATCCATCTTATTCACAAAGCAAATACGTGGCACATTTGCTTCATCAGCATACCCCCAGTTGGTTTCAGTCTGTGGTTCGACACCAGCCGAACCATCAAATACCACTACTGCACCGTCGAGCACGCGCATGGAACGCTTTACCTCAGCCGTAAAGTCGATGTGCCCTGGAGTGTCAATAATGTTAAAGGTGTACATCTTTGACTTATCTTTACGATCAGTCTCCATGGTCTTGGACCAGTTACAAGAAATCGCAGCGGCGGTAATAGTAATACCGCGCTCACGCTCTTGTTCCATCCAGTCGGTTACCGTTGCACCATCGTGCACTTCACCGAGCTTATGGGTCATTCCTGTATAAAAAAGAATACGTTCTGATGTGGTTGTTTTTCCCGCATCTACGTGCGCCACAATACCGAAGTTGCGCATGCGGTCAATTGAGAATTCTCGTGCCATAACTATATATACCTGTGTTTAATAAAATGATAATTGCTTGTCTCCCCCAGTAGATAATGTAAGTACAACAGACCGGAATTTGCATTATAAATCACGCAAATTCCGGCATAAGTGGAACACGATTGCGTTCGCTCCTTGTCTGCACTTAAAAAAGCCTCACTAGGCAATGCGGGCATACTATACGGTATTTTAGGCAAAACAGCAACGATTAAAAGAAGGTCGGCGCCCACGAAGTGGGCGCCGACCTTCTTTTAAATCAGCACTCATTCACCACACGCTCCTTCGGTATATGAAATCACTCGCTCGTTTTGACACGCCTCACAACTATTTCCAAACGTCTGCGGAACGGGGTTACACGGAGTCGTCACACACTCCACCTGCACCGCAGCGCAAACAGGATCATACAGAGAAATACACGCGCCAAGTTCGGTTGATCGAGGACCACAGTACTGTACCTCTTTCTCCTCAGTCACTTCATTTGGACATGCAGCAAACGCACAGTCTGGCGCAACCCGACCAACGTAAGAACCATCTGGACACATTTTTGCGTCCATAGTGCAGGCAGCAACAGGCTCTTCAGCGTTACCGATATCAGCAACTGGTTCGGTTGGTTCAAAAATGGGCGGAGGTGTAGAACTGTTTTCTTGGAAAGGGATTTCATCAGTTTGTGGAATATCTTTCGCCGGATCTTCAAGTGACGTTCCAACTTCGACCGCTTTTTCAATAATCGGCACTGGTTCAATAAATTTCCAAAGAACTAACGCCATGAGAAAAAGAATGGCAATGCCAAAAAAGAATTCGACGTATCGATTCATATATTTCCGTATAATTTTATTACCTCATTAATATCTGATGAATTAGTCAAAGAACCGAAGAGTGACGGAATAATGAAGAGAGCAGCAAGTATCGGCAAGACAACGAATCCAATCGTCACCCAAAACGTCATTCGCATATACTGCTCAGTTCTTTTTACTGATTCATATATCTGATTAATTTTAATTTCTTGTTCGTTATATTGTTCTTGCAGTTTTGGATCCATGAGGTAATTGTATCAGAGTTATAAAAATCGGCGCGACCAAAGGTCGCGCCGATTTTAACTACTTCTTTACTACTTTATCCTTTTTTGGTTTCTTCGCTTCCTTCTTTCGATCCATTCCTTTTGCCATACTGATATTATTTAAACGGAATAAATTACTGCTACTAATAGTATAAGGGAAATAATCACATTTTGTCTCGAACGAGCAGTGTGTAACTCCACTAACAAGTGGTACAATAAAATTCTATGGAACCAGAAAAAACCCCAACGCCCACTGAACAACCTCACCTTCTCACCGTACTCCAAAGTCTTAATACCCACATTGAGCGCCAAAATTCACTCAAGTTCGCCTTTGTGCGTGGGATGGTGTATGGCCTCGGTACCGTTGTCGGAGCAACTGTACTGGTAGCCCTACTTGGTAGCGCTATCATCAGCATACTGAATTCATTCACTGATACCCCCCTAGGTGAGACTTCTTTTGATACTGTTCTCAAACCCTAACGGATCCGACTCTCGATCGATTGAGACTCCCGAGTCTCAATCGATCCCAACCGCAGGACTACAGACCGGTCAGTACACTGAGCGACTCACTCATCTCACTCACGAGCGGCGGGATGATGAGGAGCGCGAGCACGACCGGGAGCACCACCATGCCGATGGTGACCCAGAAGATCCAGCGCAAGTAGCGCTCGGTCTTTCTGACCGACTCATAGATCTGGTTGATCTTGATCTCTTGCTCATCGAGCTGTTCTTGTAGTTTTGGGTCCATGCTTACAGTATATATTAAATATCTTTTCAGTGGGGCTCATTTGAAGAGAGCCTTGGAAAGAGATGAAGTATTTCAGAATTTCCAAAATAAAACTTTGTGAGGACTTCTTGCCACGGTAGATCATAATATGCCGCGTATATCATTTTACCGATGTCACCATGGGTAACAAGCAATATGTTATCGCTGCAATGTTTCTGTACAAGTGTAGTGAGTAGTTGCTGCGCCCGATTCTTCAATTCCGGAAAAGTCTCGGCTCCTTCAGGTGATAAAAAATAGACGCCCGTGTCTGTTTCGATAATATCTGGAAAACAGAACTCTTTGATGCTGGACACTGGACGACCAGTCATCACACCAAAATCTCGTTCGATCAGAAGCGGTTCCTCTATCGAGGCCGGAAGGCCGGCCTCTGCACAAAGAATGGCGGCTGTCTGTCTAGCTCGCACCAGTGGCGAGCAATACACCGCTGCAAATTGTAGTCCAAAATCGCAGATATTCCTTGCCGCTTGTTTAGCTTGTTCCTCACCAAGTACTGTGAGCGGTAGATCACGGTGCCCACCCAGAATACCGTTCTTATTGTCCTCATTTTGACCATGTCTGGCGAGGTAGATATTCATATTATTTAATATTTACCAACTGAAGTTTTTCAACTCTCGATAACTGTTTGATGGCGTGCTCTCGCTTAAGCGCCTCGCTGCGGGTAGGAAATGGTTCGGTGTACACCAGGGTGGCGGGGCGGCGGGCGCGCGTGTAACGCGCGCCCGCCGCCCTCGCGGTCTTGGTATTCCCCTCTCCATTATGAGCAGCCATTCGCTTTTCTAAATTTGTCGTGTAGCCAGTATAGAGAGAATCATCAGCACACCGTACAATATAAACAAAATGACTCATTTATTTTTTTCTTGCCTGCTTCCCCATTGCCATTTTGGCGGTTCACCAGTACGCCACGAAACCGCCAGCAACACAAACGTCGCGGCAACAATACTGCCAATAATCCACTTTGGATTTTGCGCCAGCTCCTGATTCCCTTCAGTAACAAATACAATCCCCAAAACAACCAAGAGATACACTCCGATAGTAATCCATCCTGCTGGGCGCGCCGGTGTCCAGCCCCACCCGTACAACTTTCGCTTAAACCAATACCCCTTGGGGTTATCATTTATATACGTAAGATAGTCATTCCATAATTGCTTCATAGTTCTCAAGTATGAACCTTCCCCCTTGTCCTGTAAAGATTCTTTCTCACTCAAAGCTGCTATCATACTCGTATATTCCAACTTTCAATTTTACATTATGCAAGAACGATTCACTGCCGACATTAAAAACCTTCACCGCGCAATCGAAGCTGGTACTGAAGATACCCTACTATCCACCCTTGAAGCCGATTTTGGCGGAGCCGAAGTGGCAGAAAAAGCGATTGCGGTGCAAGAGCAAAAAATCGCCATTATGGAAGCACTTCATCACGACTTGGCACAGCTGAGCGAAACCGGAACCGTCGGCATCGAAGGAAAGATGCGCGGTGCTTCCTATGATGAAACAACTGATAGTCTTTTTTACTTTGGAAAAGGCGGGCAAAAAACACCCCTCACTCGTGGACAATTATTCGTAGCCGGCGTATGGGACGAATCATATTATCTTGATACAACTGTTCCTTACGATATTAAAAAACGGTACCTTGTCCAAAAAGCACGCTATGCGATTTCCGATTTGTTTGACAATCAAATTGCCCTCTATGAGGCACACCAGCGCTACAACCAAAACACCGGATTAGACACCGCCTACGAAGCTGTCACCCAGCGCTATGAAGCCGGATACGAAATTCCCCCCGGACTCATGGCAGAGAAAATGGTTGAATCACTACTTACTAAACTCGCCATTGATTACCATCTCCCCTACCAACTAAAAAGTGTTTCCGTGTACGAAGACGTTGAATATAAAATCGACTTTATCATCGAACCCTTACATGAAGACCGTGATGGAGTTGGTGTGGGAATTGAGGCACCGACTGAACGTCCCGATATCGGAATTCAATTTACTACCGCTGAAAGTCCTATTACCGTACAACACAAAAAACGACAGATCGCCCAATCAAAAAGTCGCCTTGCCCGAGAAGGCGAGCTTAAATTGAAAGACCTCGTTTTGATTGTCCTTCCCCTTCATGAGGTAACTGCTGTCTACAATACATGGCAGGAGACAAAAGCCAGTCGTCGAATTGCAGGCGGACCAGATGAACTCTGGAGCAATACCACAAAAGAAACCGTTTTTAAGGGCGTACTCGATAAAGTATTTTCTGCATCTGAGGTAACCGCAATGGTGCAGAAAATGCAGCGCTAGCACTACTTCTTTATCGGCTTCAACTTACTGAGATCAAGCACTTGATCAATGTGAATTTTCTCCACAAAGTCTGGCACATGGGAAACTAAAATCATCGCCCCTTTATACTCATGCAAGGCTTGGGCAATCACCGGAAGGTGACGGAAATTAATATGGTTCGTTGGCTCGTCGAGAATCAACAATCCAGGCTCTTCCATCTTTAATTTTGCAAACGCTATCAATCCTTTCTGTCCTTCTGAAAGTGAGCCCACTTTTGTCTTCATTACATCACCAAAAAGAAGAAAGCCAGCAGCGATTCCCCGCATCTCTTCTTCAAGTTTTCGCTTCATGGAGTCCATCAACGTTTCAAACACTGTCTTTTCAAAGTCGAGATTGGAAAAATCTTGGCGATAATAACCAATAGTAATTCCCGCGGTAATGTGCTCCCCTGTCGCATGTCCGCCCGCCAAACTTTCAAGCAGTGTTGTCTTTCCAATACCGTTTGGTCCAATAATTTGAAGATGTTCTCCGCGCTTCAAAACCACATCACACGCTGCCTGCTTTGGTTCATGGTCTTTAATTACCGTCACTTCTGTCAGCTTTAAAACTTCAAGCGGAATATCCTTCTCTGTTTCAATAGTAAATGGTCGAATAGTTTTATCTTCTTTTCGTACATCAACCTTATTTTCTTCAGCTTCCTCGATATCATCACGCATACGCTTGGCAACCAGTCGCATTTTTCCTCCTTTTGACGCAAAGTAATTTATCTTCTCTTTATCGGCCTGAATTTGTTTTGCAAGTTGTGCATTTTGACGCTGCTCCTTCTCCACTCGTGCTGCGATTTCGTGGACCACTTTATGGTAGTTACCATCGTACTGTTCAATTTGTCGATTTTGCGTATTGAGGTAGAGCACTCCATGAGTAAACGCATTGAGGAATTCAGCATCGTGAGAAATCACCAGCACCGTCTTGCGATATTCCTTTAGAAAAGTAGTGAGATGTTCAATACCAGCTACATCGAGATTATTAGTTGGCTCATCAAGCAAAAGCACATCAGGATTTTGAATCAACGCTGAAGCAAGTAATAAACGGGCTTGCTGCCCACCAGAAAAACTACCAATAATTCTTTCCTTAAACGTTTCTTTCGCTTTTTCGGTCGGAGTAAGGTTGACTACTTCTAGCACCGCATCAATACGCGGATCAATATCGTAGATTTTTTCACTGAAGCACTGCTCAAAGAAAGCACGCACTGTGAGCGTTAGTTCTTCACGAGGGATAATTTGGCGTGAAATAGCAATAGAAGTACGTGGCAAGATATTTATATCTCCTTCATCGGGCTTTAATGCCCCCGTAATAAGCGAAAAGAGTGTCGACTTTCCGGCACCATTTTGACCCATGAGCGTAAGCTTGGCACCCCGACGCACCACAAAATTTGCCTGACGCAGTATCGGCTTGGTGGCATCGTATTCATACGACACATTTTTAAAAACAATCAATCCTTCTTGTGACATGGGGTATACCATACACGAGAGAGGGCACCAAGACAACTGAAAAGCCGGCGAGACACTTCGTGTCTCGCCGGCTTTTCACCACCCCTACCCCATAAACGTTGCCACTATCGCAGCAAGAATCGCAATCCCTAGAAAAACGTATATAGCAATATTTAAGTATTTCATAATAAAAAATTATACCATGTACCACTCAACCCAACTGCTGCACCTTCTGCAGTGCCACGACATACATACTCTCCGCCCACCCCAGTGGAGTATTCTGGTTATACGTATCAGTATGTGAGTAGTAAAGTTCTGGTATTTTTCCCTCTGGCGTAACCGTTCCTTTTGCCCGCCGAAGCCAGTAGTACGCCTTTTCTTTTTCACCCCGCTCGGCATAAATAATTGCCAACCACGCCAACCCAAAACACCATTCCGCTTCTTCACTATAGCCGTCAATGTTGTTGTTGTAGTAACGATCGAGCTTATACCGAATGACACCCTTGTCTCGGACCAAATGATACTCGACGTTTCTCAATATCTGTAGTGTCTCATCCTCAGTAGTAACCGCAAAGGGATAGATGAGCGAAAGAAGTGCTAAGTCACAAAACTTCGTTACTGATTCACGAGGCAAAAGGGCTCGAAGCGCGTGTTCCCCGCGAGCAATAGAATGATCAGGAATAGTAAGCCACTCAATTTCATTTGCCTTACGAAGCGCTGCCACCACCGATCCGATAGAAGAAGCATGCACCTCCATGTTCTCCTCCCAGATTCCATTATCATCATCTTGCCAGTATTCCAATGCGACGAGGTAATCGACGATTTTTTGCACCATCTCTTTTTCTTCTGCAGTCTCGACGACACTCACTCCGAGCTGCTCCAAGGTCACAATTAAATTAAGTACTTCCCCTACAGCATCATTCTGACTATTTCCCCATTCTTCCCAATACTCTTCGAAAGTTTCAGGGTGAAATCGGGCATGGATGTATTGCCACGCAGCATGCGGCTTATGTTCAATCGCCCAATTAATTTTCTCTTTATGTTTCACAAAAAGTTTCAAAAAGGCTTTCGCGGCTTTTTGGACAACCTCTGTCTCACCGGTTTCGAGAAACCCTAAGGTCATAAAATAAATATCACGGAGCCACGCCTTATCGTAGCCCGTATCAACATCAAACGCTGACGCAGTAAACACTCCTGATGGTTTCTGGAGAGAACGAACCACCGCAAGGTGCTGCTTTATTTCCGTAGCAAAATCAAAAGTCATGAGAACAAAAGAACAAAATTGGAGCAATCGTTAGACCGCCAACGGATAAAGCTCTTCTAATGTTTGTAGTTCCTGCAATTTTTTCTCGTAGGTAAGTCGTTGTGCCATTGCTTCCACAATAAAACGATTACCATTATCTTCAGCCAGTTCCTCCATCAAGGTAACCATAGCAGCAAAACGCTCCTCCCCCACCAGTGACGCATCAATTTGTTCCGCAATCATCACTTGTGCGGTTTCAGTGGCTGCCGCAGCCACAGCATCACGATCAAATGAAGATGCAAATTCCTCTTGTAGTTGTGGTGTTCGTTCCATAGTATCTCTCCTTACGATAATAATACTTATTGTATCATGACCGCGCTAGTGAAATGCTAGACAAAACACCACTCGATGCGTAAAAATATTAAAAGTGAAAGGTCCGCACAGTTTCCTGTGCGGACCATATGAACTACTTGATTACGTATCAAAGCACTTGCATCACTAAATGCTCGGGAGCAAAGGTTTTCCAACCATGATCAGGGGAGAGACCGTCCTCCATATGTTCTTGGAAGGCATTGAAGACAAGCCATTTTGTTTTCTGAAACACCCGCTGGTCAATAGTACCGTCGCTATCAATTGGAAGAAAACGAGCGCATTCTCCGAGCTCACCAAACGAAGTGACACACGCCTTGAGGCCCTCAGCAACATTATGTTCTTCACTCATTTTGGCGCTCCCCGTATAAAGACCTTCATAAAACAACTGAACCTGTGACAGGGTACCGAACTATTTATATTTTGCAATAGAAAATCCGCACAGTTTCCCGTGCGGACATATGACAAAATACTCGTTTGAGCATCAGAACTTTTGGTAAATTAGATACCCCGCCACCAGCAGCATGAGCCCTTCGGTGATGACATGAAACCAGTAGTAGACGAAGTAGCTGCCAATTTCCTTCTCGGTAAGAAGTTCCTCGACTGCCATCGAAAGCGGTTGATTTTCGATACTTATCAAGCACAGCCAACTCACCAAGATGATAACCCCGAGTATTTTATACAGAGAAATAAATGCCGTTTGTGTTACTGCGTCAGGTACCAACCTCAAGATATTCAGCACCATCCCAAACAGTGCCAATCCAAGAAAAAAGCGATAAACAAACATCTTTTTCTCTTTCTGCACTTCCGCGGAGGCAATCATGCGCAGCATCTCTTCATCAGAAGGGGCTTCAAGACAATACCTCGAAGAGCGGTTTATCTCATTGTCGGAACCATGAAACTCCGGAGCAGCTCCGATAGTCGGCTTCGTACTCATGTTCGTTCTCCTAATAGTCAGGGCAGGAACAAAACCCGAGTCAATCTACCATGATACTTTTTACTGCACAATCTGTTTTTCTTCCTCAACTCTTGTTTCACTATCTTTGGTTGAACGCCAAAACAACATCGCTGCCAACACAAACCAAAATCCAAAAAAGGCATTAAATACCAGCACTCCCTTCACTCCCAGTCCACCCCAACTCACCTCAGACCATAACACCAGTACCACGAGCGGTATCAAGAACTGCACCGCGGCAGCTACAGCGCACGTATATGCCATTCCTTTCGCACGGAGGCGCGACAAACCCATACCGATAATACCCACCAAAAACACTAGTCCATACAGCAAATTTACCTTCTGGTTTTCCGAACCAATGATACCCACCGCTCCATTCGCCCAAAACAGCAGCAGGGCGCCCACCCCTGAAGCAGCAAACGCTAATCTATACCTGATTTTTTGTGTCATACTATCTAGGTATAACAAACTCAAGAGATAAAATGGTACGAGGGTACGCCACTGTAAACTATTATTTAACTCACTGAAGGGGCTGTAAGCAATTGTAATTGTAATAATTTTATAAGTTGTGTCAGAAGAACAATAATTTGTTTTTGCAAAATAATTTTTGCTTCAATCTCACTAGTTGAAGTAGCTATCCCGAACACCATCAACGCTGGTTGTACTTGCTCAGAAACTTTCTTTTTACTCGAGCCTCCACCTCCTCCACCAGAACTAGAACCTCCTCCCTCACCACTGGAAACTGTATTGTTAGCTTTGGTTACAAAAGATAAATTCTTCTCAATAGTCTCACCTGAAACAAAATCATGGTGGGTAATCGGAGCGATACTGCCTGTTTCGACACCTCCATTTACTGTTGGCGCTTTTATCCTAAAGGTTAGTTCCCCCACCACTTCTCTAACTACTAATTTTTGACGCGTAGGATTGTCATACCCATATACACCAGCTTCTTGCAAAGTAACTTTCCCCGCTAATTCCGTACCAGAATATACCAACACCGAAGAACCAGCAGGTGCCGCAACACCATCTATTGTCACGCTACCGTAAAACGCCATCGGAAACAGTGGAAAATTCTCTGCCGATACAATGCTCGGAAGAGCAAACAGTACGATTATCGCTAAAAATAAATTTTTCATATTAAGAACCTTGGATTGACTGTGGAGCAGTGTCGAAGTCTGAAGCATTGGTGATAACGTATTCGTCACCACCAGTACCGAGTTCGTTGGTTGAGTACCAGATACCATCAAGGGCTACCTTGAAGGTACCAGTGTTCTGTGGATCAACAGTCACTACGAGAGTGAAAGTCTCAGTCTCTCCTTCACGAACAGTGAAGACACCTGCGGTATCCTCATCAGCTGATGAAGTAAGAGAAGCTGACACTGAACCAGTACCGATTGTACCGTCAACAGTGAAGGTTACACCGTCAGTAGCTGAAGTACTTGCATTGTCAGTGATGTAGAAGTCACCTTCGATAGCAGTTACTTCAAACTCGAGAGTAAACTCACCGATAGTGTCGTTTGTACCAAGCGTATCAACTTCTGAAGAGAAGCCGTCTACTGGTACAAGGATGCCTTCAGCAACGAGGGTGTGAGCCTTACCGACAGCAGTTCCAGAGATCTGATCAGCTTCAATAGTTTCAGAGACAATGTCATCTACGTTATTTATTGAAGCCTGCACTGTCATCCCCTGATTTTCAAAATCTAGTGCCTTGAAACGCAATTTCAACTCTACTTCCATTTTTTCTCCCGAGTACAGTGTTGCGCTATCAAGATCAAAAGTCAGAATCGGGCTTGCTGACGCAGCATCAGAAACTGTAAAATTGTCATAAGTCACTCCGCCAATCACCAAGTTTGCCGCATCTATCACGCCAGCGTAACTGGAGGTGCTCAATTCTATCTGAATTGGAATAGAAGCAATTTCAATATCATCATCAGAATTTCCTGAATCAAGACCAAATACAAACACAGTATGCCACTCTGATTCGGAATCATTTTCAATTAGAAGTGTTGTAGCATCGAGATCGTTTGTCGAGTTAAAAACAATCAATTCATCTTCTTGGTCAGTGACATCACCCACCGCTGGATCATTCTGCGCCCCAATGTATTTTACCCCCCCCTCTTTAATATAGACCGCATAGCCTTTGGTCTCTCTAAAATCATTTAGTGAATCAATATCTATTGGCACTACCATTTTCCACGGATCACTCACCGCCACACTACGACGATTCATCATGTAATCAGCGTTGGTAAAATCAACAACAAGGTCATAGCTCCCCGTCATCAGACTCAAAATCTTACTCGGATTATCGGTATCAACCTTGTCCGCACTTTGATCTTTGGCATATTCATCATTGGCAACACCAATTGAATACCAACCTTCCTCAGCAAATGTCCTTTGAAAAAACTTTTCGTTTGGATCAAGAGCTGTATCGTAATTGAAAGTTAATATCTGTACTGAATCAGTTTTGTTGTTTATGAAATAGCCATAGAGAGGAGTGAATTCTGTCTGACCAAGATCAGCCATGGTCGCCCAACCAGTCGAGTGCGTCGCATCAAGCATATAGATATCAAAATTCTCAGCACTTTCTGGAGCTGAAAATTCATGCGACTCTAACACCATTGGAGTAGAAACCATATTCCAACCTTCTGCCAAGGTGACTACTTGACTCACTTGTTCCACCGCCAACACGCGAGTTCCAGAAAATCCCAAAATAACAACAAAAAGTAGGCCGAAGTATTTAAAAGAAGACATAACGAAGTAAACCTAATTAATCATGAATACGATTGTAACGATACAACTATTACTTCGAGTTGTAAAATACGACATAAAAAACTCTCTCGGGTCTTTTTTATTGGTAATTTAAGCATTGTGTGCAGCGTGCAGACTCGCTACTAGTAAATTGCATTTTCAGATGAAATGCGAGGCAAATAGCAAAAAAGCCGCGAGGCGTACTGGACGTACGACGAGCGGCTTTTTTGTGTGCGGAGCGAAGCAGTTCGCTGAAAATGGAATTTACCACGCGAAGTGAGCAAACGCGCGGTTGGCTTCTGCCATCTTGTGCGTATCCTCCTTCTTCTTTACCGCATCTCCTTCTTCTTTCGCGGCGAGCATGAGCTCTTTCGCAAGGGCTTTGTGCATTGGAACCCCCTTTTGCTTGCGTGACGCAGCAATAATCCAACGGAGTGCCATAGCCAGACGTCGCTCTGGGCGCACTTCTCGTGGCACTTGGTAGTTGGCACCACCAACGCGGCGAGAACGAACTTCCATAAGTGGTCCAGCGTTGCGCAAGGCAGTATTAAATACTTCAACTGGATCTCCTCCTTCTTTACTTTCTTTGATGATAGCAAACGCTCCGTATACAATCTTGCGCGCAGTCTCTTTTTGACCACGAAGCATGACGTAATTGATGAGTCGTTCAACATCTACCTGACCATACACCACATCAGGTGATACGGTTGGTCGCTTTTTAATTGGTCGTCTCATTGTAATTTCTTGTTAATACAAGAATGAGGAATGTGGGTAACAATCATCATTCTTCGCATAGTTTGATGCCGAAGCTTGCGCTTGCATCGCGTCCTATAATCTGTAGCGAATATAAACTATTAATTTGTTTCAGGGACTTCGCTTTCCCTACCTCATTCCAAAGACTACTTTGCAGCCTTCGGACGCTTTGCTCCGTAACGTGAGCGACCCATACGGCGTTCAGCTACTCCAGTGGCGTCGTACTTACCACGCACAATGGTGTAGTTCACTCCGATGTCCTTCACACGACCACCACGCACCAAGACCACTGAGTGTTCTTGTAGTGTGTGCTTAATACCTGGGATGTAGGCGGTGATTTCCTGACCATTTGAAAGACGTACACGAGCAATTTTACGAATTGCTGAGTTTGGCTTACGAGGGGTTTTGGTAGTCACACGAGTACATACACCACGCTTAAATGGTGAAAAGTAGCTATTTGGCTGGTTCTTGATTTTGTTAAATCCAGTCTCCAAAGCCGCACGCTTACTGATTCGTGCTTTGTCGGTTCGCTTCTTACGGGTTAATTGTTGAATTGTTGCCATAATTTAGCCCCTGTAATGTACTACATTACTGCTTTTTTGCAACTTTGCGACAAATGGATGACCACCAAAACAAGAAGCAATTAAAATTAGCGATAGAGCCCCAAGAGCGCATTTGGTTCAAATCCAGTCAAAAATGAACCGAGATACACCATACTCATAAAAAATGGACCGCCAATGAAGAACATAAATACGAAGAGGATAATCAGCATCGACAAAAACGGGCTTTGCTCCATGGACTGGATAAAGTGGGTGTATTTATACGAGAGATTAAACGGAAGAATGTTGGCAAGAATTTTTGAACCATCCAGTGGTGGAATAGGAATCAGGTTGAAAAACGCCAAGAAGAGATTAAGCAATACCACATCAACCGCTAAATCAACAAATGAGAAATCAATCGGTGCAAAACGAATAATGAGAGCAAAAATTATTGCCAGTACGAGGTTGGCTAGCGAGCCAGACACTCCAACCAATACTTCACCCCACTTTTGATTGTTAAAATTGTACTTATTGTAGGGCATTGGCTTTGGCCACCCAATGATGATTCCAGTACCCGTAAAAACCAAAATTCCCGGAATAATTACCGTACCCAGTGGATCAATATGACTGAGGGGATTAGCCGTAATACGACCAGATAAACGAGCGGTTGGATCACCGAGCCAATCAGCAACGTAGCCATAGACAATGTTTCTGATCATGAACGAAATAATCAGAATAATGACCAAGAAAATATTTGAAAGTGGATCCATAATCGCGTAATAGTAGCGTAATTAACAGGAATAGAAAAGACATATCTAATGAACATAGTTGCATTATCAAGCAAACATGGTAGTATGGCGCCACTAACAAATACTTTGTATGGCAAAGCAATGCGACATCACCGGCAAGAAGACTCAAATCGGAGGCCGCTACAGCAACCGCACTCGTGCGACGCAGTTTAATCCTGGTGGAAAAACAACCCGCCAACCAAACTTACAAAAGAAACGAATCTTCGTTCCTGAACTAGGCAAGTCAGTAACCGTAAAAGTTTCTACTGCCGCTCTGCGCACTATCGCCAAGAATGGTGCCTACGAGACACTGAAGAAAGCAAAGCTTATTTAAGAAGAAAAAAAGCGGGCGGTCCCAAAGGGACCGCCCGCTTTTATTCTACCAACCACACCGCACTGCCATCAGAATGAAATGTTAGCGTCCCCTCTTCTGCCGTACTAACGAGGCGCGCGCCGGCTGCGCCGGCGCGCGCTACCACCTCCTGATGCGGATGACCATAGCGATTGTCCTTTCCAGCCGAAACAACCGCGTATGCAGGAGTAACAGCAGTAATAAAGCGTTCGCTGGAAGATGTTCGGGACCCATGATGTCCCAGCTTTAAAACATCACTACGTAAGGCACCACCATATCGATCAACCAAATATTCTTCGATACCAATAGGAGCATCACCTGTAAGCATAAAAGCAGTATCTCCGTAGATTATTTGCACCACGATGGAAGCAACATTGTTTTCCCACTCAGTAACATTGCCATACGGTGAAAGCAACAATACTGTAGTTGAGGCACCTAGCTGAATACGTTGTCCAGCCACCCCAGACACATGCTGTGCCCCCTCTTCCTCTACTACTTCATCAAAGGCTACCGCGGCGGGGGCGGTGTGCTGCACGTTTGTCGAAACTACAGTACTAACTTCGTACCGTTTAAGTAGATCAACTAGCCCTGCGACATGATCAGTATCGGGATGCGTGGCAAGCACTACATCAATAGTACGATCAAAAAATGAACGCCCTTTCGCGAGTTCGCGAAGCACTATCGCCGATGGTCCGCCATCAATCAACAACTCATACCCATCAGGCGTCGCGATATGAATTGCATCTCCTTGCCCGACATCCAAAAAACGCACGGTAAGTGGTGCATTTGTCGCAGAGTTTCCCCATACTGGAATCCATAGTACAAATGCAAGCAATAAGAAGATTCCCAGTACTCCACCCCGCATTAAAATCATTCGTGACATACCATCATGATACAATGCTTGGAGCACCTTATTCATTTACTAATCTCCACCATTATGAAATACGAACCACTAACATTTACGATTCCGGTACTGGAAGGAATTTCAGCTGACACCATTGATAATCATCTTGCGTTATACCGAGGATATGTAAAACACGTAAATCTGATTCAAGAAAAAATTGTTGCGTATAGCAGCGACCCTGAGAATAATGCCTTTGCGATTGCCGAAATGCAGCGACGTCTCGGATTTGAATTTGGCGGCATGCGAAATCACGAGTACTATTTTTCACAATTTGAAAGGGGCGCGACTCCTCTCCCTGAAGGAACATTAAAGCGAAAAATAGAATCTCAGTGGGGAAGCTTTCCCGTATGGCAACAGCGATTTAAAGAAATTGCACTCACTCGTGGTATTGGCTGGGCAATGCTCTATCACGACCCACACACCGACCAACTGGTGCAAACATGGGTGGATGAACAACATATCGGACAACTCGCTGATCTTGATATTGTACTAGCCCTTGATATGTGGGAACATTCCTATCTTCGAGATTACACCTCTGCCGAAAAAGGAAATTACATTGACGCTTTTTTTAAAAATCTTAATTGGGAGATTGTGTCGGATCGGTTGGTGTAGAAAATCAAAAAGCGGGGGGCGACACTTCGTGTCGCCCCCCCACTTTTTAATTTTCTACCGAAAAAACACCGGCAACGCACCATCTTCATTCTTTTTATGCTTTACCAAATCATTTTGCATTTCTCCCTTTTCGCCCAGCAGCCCCGTTCTTTTAATATTTTTATGTTGAACATATAACCATAGCCCAGCAAAGATTCCGTACAAGACAAACACTCCCCATGCTGGAAACATCCCCACTTGCACTACCGCAAAAGGAAGCATTGCGAATTGCTCGGCAATTACCAGAATGTACTGTAGCGAAAATAGTGCCCCGTATCCCACCACACCTGCCAAGACTGGAAACATAAATCCTATCACCCCCGTCAAAAACGTAAGCAACATCGCAAGCGGCACCATGGGGAGCACCAGCATATTTACCACCAAAGCGATAAGCGATACTTCTCCAATGTGATACAGCAGCAGAGGCAACACTGCTAGTTGTGTAGCAACTGTTGAATATAGAAACGAACGCCAACCAACATTCACCCCCTTATCAAGTAGAGTCGCTTCAAATTGTGGCAACAACAATACGAGTCCTAGTGTCGCCATAAAGGAAAGTTGGAACCCCACGTCAAAGAGCAAGAGGTAGGGATTAAGCAGCAACATCATTACCGCTGCAAAACATAATGCTCGCAGCACATGGTATTGTCTTCCCATAAGTTGCGCAATGAGTAAAAGTGACGCCATCATACTGGCACGCACCACCGTAGCCGAAAGCCCAACGAGTAATGCAAACGCGACAATGGTCACTATCCCAAACAGTAAGCGCCACCGAAGCGATAGCACATAGGAGAAACAAAATAAAATAAATGCCACCACCAACATCACGTTGTATCCCGAGAGCACCACAATATGAATAATGCCTGTGCGTCGAAAGTCTTGTTCGATATCCTCACCAAGTGCCGATTTCACTCCAAGCAAAAGTCCCTTTCCAAGACTCACCGCTGGCTCAGGAATGATATTTTGTAATGAGGTAATGAATTGCTGTTTCACCAAAAAGAGCAGCCTCATGAATGGATTTCCTTTTCCCGAATCCGTCACCTCCACTTCTGCAAAAGAAATCTGATACTCCACTCCTCGAGCTTTTAAATATCCTGAATAATCAAACACTCTCCCCAAATCAGTAGTGAACGATTCTGGTTTCTTGAGCACCCCATGGACAGTTACCACCTCTCCATATGACACCGCACTGAGCCGATCGGTACTCACCAGCAACTTGTCTTCTTGAACCTGAAGCAAGAATTGTTTTGTTCGTTCACGTTCCTCCGGTTCTGAAACAACAACACCAGATAGAGATACATTCTCCTGAACCACCACCTCTAGTGGCGAGTGCCCAAATTGACTTTGTGCCATTTCCATCCGAATAATTCCAAGAACACACGACGCAAGAACTACACTAGAAAGCAGAAGGGTACCCATCCTAAAGCGGCGCCACAATATCGCCAGCACCAACGCAACAAACATGACCCACACCGTAGTCGCGAGTGATAGTCGCCATACACTCATGACTCCAATCCCAAAGACGAAAGCTACCAAACTGCCATAGAATAATTTCGCTTGCATACTAGCAAGTGTAGCAAGCTACTTCTGTCGTTACCCATTGTTATGCAGGAAGTACTCCGTTTGCCAATTGATACACACTCTTATTTTCCTCGGGCAAAACGTGAGTAAAGCGTACGTTTGGAAGACACTCAATCTGCAGATTATGAATCGCAATAAAATACGGGACTAACGCCGGATGCGTTATCGGGACTTCGTTGCCAAGCTGTTTCGCGACTTGTGCGTCAACAATATTTACCACGAAAGAGTTGTCTTTCGTTTTTTCTCCAAAGAGTTCGACGACTATCTGCAAAGATTGCAACACGGCGGAATACGCCGCACATTCACTCGTAGCATTGCCAATTGCTTTCGAAAATTGTTGTAAAACCACTCCCGTGTCATCGACAATCTGAACTCCAATAGCAGCTGGTCCTGGGGCTCCGCGTGAAACGCCCGCCGTAAAGATAGTAATTGTTTTCATACAATATCTGCAGCCTAGCATGAAACACTCCTTCACAGGCAACAGTAACCGTGTCTTATTTAAAATCAGCAATGATTGCGCTTTCTTCCTCTGCTGAAAGCGCCTTCTTAAAGCGCACTCCGCTTTTTCCCTTCACCCGTTCCTCACACTCTTTCCACGTATCATGCGTTTCTATGATTCCATCAACCTTGCTTACATAGGAGTATGCCTTTGTTGCCTGTCGCTTTCGGGCATCACTACGTTCTTTTGCTTTTGCAATATCATAGGAGACATTTTCAATGTCATATCCATACAACGCTTTTTGACCATGATATAAATCAACCACCTTCCCTTCTCCTAAATCAGAAGCAATCCTATCCGCTCGCTCATTCCCAACAATACCAACATGTCCTGGAACTTTATGCCAAACAACAGTTACTTCTTTCAGGAGCGCCGCGAGCTCTACCCAGAGCTCCTTATGCAATACAGCACTCCCTGATTTTGTTTGCCAGCCATTTTTCATCCAGCCAAATATCCAACCCGTCGCTCCAGAGACCACATATTTTGAGTCAGTATAAATTTCTACACCTTTTGTCCCGCTTGGCACTTGTCGCAATGCTTCTACCACTGCTTGTAATTCCATTTCATTATTTGTTGTCAGTGGCTTTCCTTCACCGATCTCTGTAACCATATCTTCTACCACTAAAACCGCACCATACCCTCCAGGTCCTGGATTTCCTTTTGCTGCTCCATCAGTAAAAATTGTAATTGCACTCATGTTGAAAACAGCGTAACACACATTAAAGAATCTCAACAATTCGCAATCGAATTTGTCGTCTTCCCATAAAAAATGACTGCTCAACGTGCGCCAATACAGTAAGAGCTGTGTTTGCCTGCGGAACCTTTAAAAACTGCTCTGGCGTACGAAAGAAGGCGATTGCTTCAAGACGCCCTCCCTTGGATTGAAACGTGAGCTTCGTATGTTCTTTTGCCTTTCCAAATAATTCGACTGACTGGGGTGAAACCTCCCTAAAAGCAAAGAGCGGCTTGGGGTTTCCTGTTCCATACGGAGCAAGGAGAGTAAGCTGTTTTACGAGCTCGGCATTCACCTCCTCAAGTGTAAGCTCAGCATCAATAACTACTTCTTCATTAACTACGGCAGCCTCTTTAAGCGTTACCATTGCCTGATTTAGCTGTTCACCAAACGTAAAAATATGTTCTTCCTTTACCGAAAAACCTCCCGAAGCATGATGCCCTCCCGATTCAATAAATACCTCTCGTACTGATTGCATGAGTTTCACCACACTCACTGTTCCACCCGATCGACACGACCCTTTAAATACTCCATTTCCATCAGTCCCCCAAAGAAATGCTGGGCGACCATATTCCTCTGCCAATTTATTAGCTGCCAACCCAACAAGCGACGGACGCCAATCGGTATGTCCCATCACTAACACTTCCGGCACCACTTCAAGCAGTTTGAGACGCTTGTGCAATTCCTTCGTCATCAATGCCACTTGCGTCTTTCGCTCCACATTCAGCCGCTCCAAATGGTCGACTCGTTCTCCCGCTCGCACGACGTCTGTTTCTGCAAGCATAAAAAAAGCATCTTCAGGAGTGTCCATGCGTGACGCAGCGTTGATACGTGGACCAATCGTAAATCCAATATCTTCTTCAGTGAGATAGCGTTGATCGATTCGTGCCTTTTTGAGCAACTGTTGTAATCCTGGACGACGAGACTTTCGTAGCACCTGCAAACCGTAATACGCCAGCACCCGATTCTCTCCCCGTAGTGGCACCATGTCGGCAATAGTGGCGATACCAACCATATCGAGCCACCACTTCTCCCACCCCTCTTTAACAGTATGTTCCAATGTTTTCAGTATTGCCTGCGCCAGCTTAAACGCAACCGCCGCACCACAAAGATTAGGAAAGGGATACTCTCCCAATTTTGGATTCACGACTGCCACAGCAAGAGGGAGTGTTTCTTCTGGTTCATGATGATCGGTGATAATGCAGTCGATACCATTTTCTTTGGCGTATACCACCTCCTCAATATTTGAAGTACCACAGTCGATAGTAATTAGCAGTGTCACCCCTGCTTGCTTTAAAGTAGTAATCGCCTGCTTGCTGAGTCCAAACCCTTCATAGTGGCGGTGAGGAATATAATTCTGAAAATTTTCATACCCTAGTGCTTTAAAAAGATCATGAAGCACTACCGCTCCTGGAATACCGTCACAATCATAGTCACTAAAAATGGCAATTCGTTCATTTGTAGCAATGGCGGTTTTAATGCGAGCAACTGCTTTTTCAATATCGTGAAGAAGGAATGGGTCGTGCAGTTGGGTTTGGTAGTTTGGCGCGAGAAATTCCTCGGCAGCGGCAGCATCCTGAATTTCTCGCGCCCACAACAAACGATTAATAAGCGGAGAAACGCGAGAAACAAGCGTAACAGCCGGTGCGGTTGTGTCTGGAAAACGAAATACTGCCATGATAGTAATTCCTATGGTACCATTCTCGGTATATGAGCACCATCTTCACTAACATTATCAACCGAGAAATCGCTGGGCACTTTGTCTACGAAGACGACCTATGTGTTGTTATTATGGATAAATTTCCCGCAGTTGCTGGACAAACACTAGTGATTCCAAAGCAAGAAATTGATTATCTATTCGATGTACCACCAGAGCTCTATCAGCATCTTTTTACTGTGGCACAAAAAATTGCCAACGCTTCCGATACCGCATTTAGCGCCATTCGTACTTGTCTGGTAGTGGAAGGATTTGAAGTTCCTCATGTCCACCTCCGGCTCTATCCCATGGTCAGGAAAGAAAATTTAAGTACAGTAATGGCACAACAACAACCCGCCAGTGACGAAGAATTAGCCAAGCAGGCCGCAGCGCTGAAAGCAGCGCTAGTATAAAAAAAAGGGGGGGCGCTTCGCGCCCCCCTTTTTTTCTCTCACACCCTACTCTTTCAACAAATCCAACACCGGTGTAGAACCGCGCTCCAAAAATGTCAGCATCGAACCACCACCAATGGATACAAACCCAAATAATTCATTAATGCGCATTTTCTCAACCGCAGCCACCGTATCGCCGCCACCCAAAACAGAATAAGCATCAGATGCTGCAATGTGACGGGCAGTAATCTCAGTACTTTGCGTATAGCCAAGCTCATAGGCACCAAACGGTCCATTCCATAAAATAGTCTCGGCCTTCTCAATATACGTAGCCAGCATATCGATAGTCATCGGACCACAATCTAATATTTTTTCATCTTTTGTTACTGCCGTTGGAGCTTTTATTTGTCTTCCATTTTGACCATCAACAATCACATCGATAGGAGTAAGTAGTTTTTTACTCTGCAAGAACGGAGCATTTTTTAGTGATACTTCCGACACCAAAGAAGTTCCCACTTCATACCCTCGTGCTTTAAAAATATCATTTGCGAGTGCCCCACCAATAAATACATAGTCATACAACGACAAATATTTTTCTACAAGCGGCATTTTTGTTTCAAATTTTGCACCACCAAGCAAAAATAATGCTGGCGCTTTTGGTTGCACCACCTTTTGTAGTTCAGTAATTTCTTCAAGGAGAGTGAGCCCTGCGTAAGCAGGCAAAATTTTTGCCACTCCAAAAGTCGAAGCATGTTCTCGATGCGCTTCAGCAAAAGCATCATTCACAAAAATTTCTCCAAACGACGCCAGAGTTGCTGCAAAATCAGAATCATTGGCTTCTTCACCTTCATGTTGGCGTAGATTTTCTACCAAAAGAATATCTCCGTCACTCAGTAGTGCCGCGCGCTGTTGGCATTCGACAGAACGCACATCTCCACCCCAATGAAGTGGAAGATATCGTTCTAATTCCTGATAAATCGGAAATAATGTCTCTTCCTTTTCTCGTCCAATATGTGACAGCACCACTACTCTTGCTCCCTGCTCACGCAAGTAGCGAAGTGTTGGCAATACTCGAGTGAGTCGAAGTTGGTTTTGAATCTTGCCATCCCTGAGAGGAATATTAAGTGAAGCTCGCAACACAATCCGTTTCCCTTTTAGATTTTGAATATCAGTAACTTTTCTCATACCCTACCGTACCGCTTCAACAATTTTCATAAAAGCATCGGCATCCAGACTCGCGCCGCCAACTAAAAATCCGGACATATCTCCACCCTGATGGAGCAAAGCGGCATTTTCTGGTTTCACTGAACCGCCGTAGAGCAAACACACTTTTCGTGCCGTCGGGCGATCATATAGTTTCGTAAGGACGGTCTCAATGAAGAGTTGCATTTCTTTGACATCTTCTACTGTTGCCGTATTGCCCGTACCGATCGCCCAGATTGGTTCGTAGGCAATTACTACTTTCTTTATCGCTGCCGCAGGTAACACTTCCGCCAAGCTGCGGAGTTGATTTTCTATGAGTGTAAAGAAAGTCGCCTGTTCATCTCGCTCACGCTCTCCAATACAAACAATTGGAGTGAGTTGTTGCTTTAGTATCAATTGCACTTTTTCTCGCACCAAGGCATCAGTTTCGCCCAAGGCGCGTCGTTCGGAATGACCAACAATCACATACTGCACTCCCAAATCTTTTAATTGCAAAACTGAAACCTCACCAGTAAAAGGACCAATTACTTCTGTATGCACATCCTGTGCCGCAAGCGCTACAGTACTCTTTTTTATTTTCTTTCCGACCTCTTGCACGTAGGGAAACGGTGGGGCGATAGCAACGAGCGGCGCAATTGATTTTTTTTGCTTTCGAGCAATCGCACTAGCCAATTTTGCCGCTTCTTCTAATCGAATTGGGTTGAGTTTCCAATTACCTACTACCAGTGGTACGGTTTGTTTCATATGTGAAGATTGTAACATGGGAGAAGCGGCGGGACCCATGTTCACTTTTTTACCAAATCATTCTTCTCCATGTATGCACGCAACACCACTTTCCATTGGGTCCCGCCGCTTCTACTGCGCCTGCTGCCAGTCATTCAAAATGTATCCTCCTCCAGGACCAGAAGTAAATAATAAGCTTGCCAATCCAATCTCATATACCACGTCAGTATTTTGCGCGACGTTAATCTGATAGCCAGTAATCGCTCGAAGATCGATTCCGTTACCAATTTCTACCAACCCTGAGTTAGTATAAGCAATCACTGAACCATTGGCCGATTGCGAAATTCGAATACCGTAATCAGCCCCTCCTGTCTCTGCTGACTCATTCATCGATAAAAGCATAATATATGAGCGACTGTCACCGGAGCCAATATAGTTCGTTGAGTTTCTAATTTCTATTTTGCTACTCGTGAGCCGATTCGTAGGATTATCAGCGATCATTTGTACGCTTCTTCTCCCAATACTCGGATGCACTCGTATGGTCGGACCTTGAGTAAAACTGAGATTCCCTTGCACCCATACTGGTCCGGTAAGAGTGACGATTGTCGAAGGCCCTGTCTTTACGATATCGAGATTACACTCCACCTTTAAAAAACCAATCGTAATATTAGTATCAATAGTGTAGGTACCACTCGAACAAGCAGGGTCGGTAGCGGCGATTACCGTACCGTGTTCCAATACGGCATCCTTCCATTGTTGAATAGTACTGGTAGCCACGGGAAAAGTACTTGTTGGCGCTACCACCCACGGGGTAAAACGCGTGCCCCCCACGGGGTTTTGGGCGTTGGTACCAATCTGAATATTATAATGTGCATCCTTTTCTGCCTCGATATGATCTATAGTATTTGCAAACACCGAACCAGTGGCCGTGATATCGGCGATTAATCCCGCTGGTCCAGCGGAAACAATATCTCCCCAGACTTCGGCACTTCCCGCCCCTTGTACCGTTCCATTAGAATAAACATTTCCAATAATACGTGAATTATTTGCGAGTTGGATTCCGCCATTTCCCGCCTGCAAACCGTAATTAAACGCCGATCCAGCACCAATAGACATTTCCGCCATACTTTTTCGCAGCGTTGTTCCCTTACGCGCAGCCGTCTCGATCGTGTACACATCAGCTGGAGAGTCATAGGTGGTTGTCGAATAAGCAACTGCCGCTCCCATGGCAAGTGTTTCTTCCGAATCAATAGTGTAGGTTCCGTACACCAAACGATATACCACATCATCGGTGAGACTTTCTGAAGTAAAAAAGGCCTGTTTACTATCAGCCAGCCGACTGAAATCGGCGAGGTCTGAAAAAATACTTTGTCCTAAAATAAAAAGCAAGGCACTCGTCGTAAATGCAAAAAATAAAACAAAAATCAGCATTGCCGCCCCACGAATACTGTTTGTTTGTTGTGTCATAATTTTATATTGCACCACGTACTACTGCCCCACCGTAGAAGACAGCATTCTTACTCTGTGCTCCATTAATTGTACCAGTAAGCGACAACCTGATTCGCACAAACTCCCGATTGTTGGCAAGCGGGTAGTAATAAACCGTAAAGCTTTCTACTATCACCCCATCCATTGTCATATCACCATACCCTTCTCCATTAATAGTTAGGTCAAGATCTCCTGCGGTGTGCATAAATGATGTGGTGGTGGAAATATTTTCAAGTGTTAACTTTCCACTCACAAAAGTATCTTCCACCGTATCAGCAACCACTACTCGATCTGCTTGTCGTACTGCGAGCAGTACTTGTTCCATCACCCCCGTCCCCGAACGATACAGCAATGTCTCTAGACGATACTGTCCCACTAAATCTTTTAAGGAAAACAAGAAGGCGACCGAGGCGACCGACACCACCATAAAAATAGCCAAATACACCAATACCTCGACAATAGAAAAACCTTTTTCGGTGCCGACATTTTTATGTTTTTTGAAAAAGCCACTAATCATATCGCGTTGATATTAGTAAGAATTGCCGAGAGTGAAGTGGTGCTCGTTGGTCCAAATACCGAGACCGTCACCAAGCGTGTATCTGGATCAATCGTACCCCCTCCCAAAAAATCAATATCGTCATTAGCGTCTCGTCGCACCGCACTCACCACAAACGAACGATAAAAAGTGCCGTCGATTTCCTCCACAGTGCCAGCAGTAGCAATTGTGGTCGTAGAGACTGAAAATCCATACGTGTCATCTACGGTCAATGATTCAATCGCTGTCCAGTCCTCATCACGAAGTACGCGCAGGAGTTCAATCCCCTCTTCCGCAAGATACAACTTTTTTGTGTTATCCAGCAGTTGTGCCCGAGCGTCGACATAGGTCATCACCGAATATCCGACAACGACAATCATTATTGAAATAATAGCGATAGCAATTACCACTTCGATCAAAGTAACTCCTCGCTGTAATTTATAAAAATACGACTGCATACTGCTCCTATTGTACAACACCAGTGCCCGTAATTTCGATAACCGTTGCGTCGGTAAAGGCTGTTCCACTAACCGTTATCGTTCCTGTAGCCGAAGGTAAGCCCGTTAATTTTTGAAATACCACTTCATCTACCCCATTAGTGAGCGCATACGTGAAGGTAACCGACCCGTACGTAGCAACGATATTGCGTGGATCACCAACCACGAACGTGTCGCCGACAAATTGAGTCAATGTACTAGGGGCAAACTTAATACCATGACTTTCATCAGCTACCGCCGAACGAGCATTCATCCGCGCCTGAATGAGCATCGCCACTACCTCACTCACGGCCTGATTATACTGTTGAAACCGTGCGAAATTTTGAAAACCTACAATGGAAATAGTCGCTACGATCCCAAACAGAGCCACCACCACCAGCAACTCCACGAAGGTGAAACCGGTAGTATTCAGACGTGATTTTTTCATACCACTCACTACTTCAAACCATCTGAAATCGAATAAATTGGAGCAATCAGTGCCAGTGCAAAGAATCCCACCGTACCACCAATCACCACCATCAAAAGCGGTTCAACAATCGTGGAAAGGTCTTTGGTCTTGCGCTCTACTTCCGTTTCATAGAATATCGCTAGTTCACCAAGCATGCCGGCGATTTGTCCTGTTTCTTCTCCCACGAGAATCATTTCTCCCACGAGAATCGGGTACAAATCCTTGCGCTCGATAAATGTTTCTGACAGTGAGGTGCCCTTCTCTACTCGAGCTGCCGCTTCACGCAAAATTTCCTTATAAAATACATTTTGTAGCACTTCTTCAGTAATAGTAATGGAACGAATCACATCTACCCCTGAGTTGAGAAGTGACGAGAGGGTACGCGCTGTTCGGGCAGCATTGGTCTCTTTTGCCAAAGTTCCAATTACTGGCAAGCGAACCACGGTCCATGAGGAAATGATTTTCCCCCATTTGGTACGAAGAAAGTACAAAAAACCCACTACAGCCCCCACCAGTCCGCCAATCGCCACAAGTGTATATTGGACCAGAAAATCACTAACACCAATCAGAATTTTTGTGGTGGCAGGCAGCTCTTTGTCCATTCCCTTAAATACGCCCGTAATCTGCGGCATCACATAAATCATCATGAGAATACCAATCACCACCATCACTGTTACCACAATAGCAGGATAAATCATGGCTCCCTTTATTTTCTTTTTCAAATTTGAAGCACGCTCCATCTGAATCGCCAATGTTTTGAGTGATTCAGCCAGATTTCCACTCTCTTCTCCAGCGCGCACCATAGCAACGTACAAATTATCAAAAGTTTCCGGAAATTCTTTTAGGGTCTCATTGAATGGGTCTCCTTGATTGATACGGTCAATAATTCGCTTCACCACTCCTTTTAGCCGCGGATTACTACTTTGCCGTTCAATTACTGAAAGCGCGCGGGTAACCGTGAGCCCAGCAATGAGCATCGAGCCAAGGTTACGAGTCACCATCACCAACTCATCTTCCTTTACTCGACTAAGTAAGTAATTAATGCGGTCAATATTTAGCTTGCCTTTTAAATCAAATTTTCCAGCAGTCTCAATTGAAGTTACTGTGTGTCCTTGATTACGAGCGATTGCATACACAGCAAATCGGTCTTCCGCCTCAACAGTATTTTTCACCTTATTTCCGTCATGATCTTCTCCAGAGTAGGTAAATTTTGCCATAGTGATTATTCATTAACGACTCGCAATACCTCTTCAATGCTCGTCAATCCTTGAGCCGCCTTGAAAATACCATCCTCGATCATAGTAAGCATTCCTTCCTTTCGTGCTTGGGCTTCAATTTCATCACCGGTCTTGCCAGCCATCACCATTTCTTTAATCGTAGCTGACATCTCGAGTACTTCATGAATACCCATTCGTCCTTTGTAACCATCTTCAGTTTCTCCGCGCTCTTTGGGGTGATAGAACGGAATATCGTTCCATGTGGCATCTGACTTAACAATTGCTTCCTCCTTTAATGCCTTCAAGACGTTTTCCAAATTGACCTTTTTACCCAGCTCTTCTCGCTCCGCTTTCGTAAGTGTATATGACAATCGATCATCGGCGAGTTTGCGCACCAAGCGTTGCCCTACTGCCACACGCAAGGTTGAAACTAGTAGGAATGATTCTGCTCCCATATCAATAAGACGAGCCACCGTACCCACGGCTGAATTGGTGTGCAGTGTTGCCAACACCAAGTGTCCCGTAAGCGCCGCATTAATTGCCAAACTAGCGGTTTCTTCATCACGGATTTCTCCCACCATGATAATGTCAGGATCTTGACGCATGAGCGAGCGCAGCCCTGCCGCAAACGTAAAACCGATTTCTGGCTTCACCTGAGACTGATTCACTCTTGGCATTTGGTATTCAATTGGATCCTCGATAGTTGAAATGTTCACCTCGGGAGTGTTTACAATATCCAAAATGGTATAGAGCGTCGTGGATTTTCCCGATCCGGTTGGTCCCGTCACCAAAATGATTCCCGTAGTAGCGCGAGTGGCACGATGGATGCGATCCAGCGTTGTTCCGTGAAATCCAATTCCCTCGAGCGAAAAACCACTACGGTTTTCGCGCAAAAGACGCATAACGACTTTTTCACCATAAAATACTGGTAAAATAGACACACGGAAGGCGACTTTCTGACCGTCCATTTCCATTTTGAACCGCCCGTCTTGCGGCAAACGCTTTTGGTCAAGCTTCAAACCTGACAAAACTTTAAGACGTGCAACGATACTATCGGCTGCAATTTTTGGTAGCTTCATAGCATCGTTTAAAATACCGTCGATGCGATAGCGCACTAACACTTCATTTTCCATTGGTTCAATATGAATATCAGAAGCACCTTGAATAATGGCGTGTCGGAGTAGTGTATCAACAATTCGCACCACCGGCAGATCCTCTGCCATCTTTTTCAGTTCTTGTTCATTAATTTCTTCTCCGTCTTCATTCAGAATCTTAAGTTCTGAGGCATCCTTCATAATGAGGTCGCCAAATTCATCCTTAAGTGTTTTTTGGTACTGTCGCAGTGCAAAACGCATTGATTCAGTATCAGTGAGTCGAGGTTGAATCCGAAGCTCTACCTTCTTTTTTATGAAATCAATAGCAGGAAGGTCAGCCGTGTCGAGCATTGCCACCTCAAGCGTGTCATCAGTTCGCTTATAGGCAATAATATTGTGGTTTCGAGCGACGGGTTCAGGAATGAGGGAGAGTGTCTCAAACTCAATCTTCATGTTTTTTAATGAAACAAATGGAATTCCAAGCACATATGATTCCACTCGACGAACATCGTCTTCGGTCATATGCCCATGAGCAATGAGCGCTTCACTCAAGGTTCGACTTTCTTCTTTCGCAATTTTTTCGGCAGCACTAATATCGGCTTTTGTAATAAGCCCAGCATCGAGAATGAAACGTTTGAGTTGTTCGTCTTGAATTCTCACAATAAAGACAATGAACCAATAAAACCTCCGGTACGAGTTGCTTTCAGTATAGCATTTTGTTTTGCAAAGTAGCGGCAGATGTACACGACTAATGCAGTTAGATTGCTACATTTATTTTTTGACTTTTCCTACTCCCAAGAGTACACTCTTTGTATCTGACGACGACTGCTCGGCCTTTGGCCGAGCAGCTTTCGTAAGAAGACACACAACTTAATAATTGTGGAGCCGATTGCAAAATGAACTAAATCACTTGCTCGTCGCCTGACAGGCGACACTATATGTTCATGTGTTGCATCCGTTCCACGTAATATAATTTTAACCATGTTTGACTTAAAAGTAATCAATTCCGTTCTGACTGAAATGGAAGAAGAGCGCGGTATTCCACGCGAACGGATGATTGATGCGATGGAACAAGCACTTGCCACCGCCTACAAAAAAGAATTCGGAAAACGCGGGCAAATCATCACTTGTAAATTTGACCTAAATAGCGGCACCACCACCTTCAATCAAATCAAAATTGTGGTTGATGAAAGCATGCTAAAGCCTGAACCAGAACTCGACGAAGAAGGCAATCCTATCGAAGAACCTGAGGAGGAAGAAGCTGGAGAAGAAGGCGAGAAAAAAGTGCGTTTTGATGATGAAAAACACATCATGATTAGTACCGCTCGCATGATTAAAAAGGATGTACAACTCCATGAAGAGCTCGTATTCCCCCTAGAATCAAAGGATGATTTTGGACGCATTGCTGCCCAAACCGCCAAGCAAGTGATTATGCAAAAGATTCGCGAGGCAGAAAAAGAATCAGCGCTTGCCGAATTCGGACAGAAAGCAGGTGACATTATTATTGGTCACGTGCAGCGCTTCGAACGCGGCAACCTGTATGTCGATTTGGGTCGAGTAACGGCAATCATGCCGTATGAGGAACAAATTCCAGGAGAGCGATTCAAACCAGGAGAGCGAATTCGCGCGATGCTGCTTGCCGTAGAGGAAACCCCCCGTGGTATTTTCCTAAAACTGTCTCGTTCACACCCCGATTTCCTTGTCGCCCTCTTTACTATCGAGGCTCCTGAACTACAAACCGGCGCCGTCGAAGTGAAAGCCGTTGCTCGTGAAGCTGGTGCCCGTACCAAGATTGCGGTCTACGCCCACGATGAACACATTGACCCCGTAGGATCACTCGTTGGACAACGCGGAGTTCGTGTTTCCACCGTTATGAGCGAACTTGGTGGTGAAAAGATTGATATTATCGAATGGTCACCAGAACCAGCTGAATTCATTGAGGACGCCCTTTCCCCTGCGCAAGTAATGAATATCCGTATTGAATCAGAACCAAATGCCGCTGCCAACGAACGCGGTCATGCAGTAGCCGAAGTAGCCAACGATCAGCAATCTCTCGCTATTGGTCGCGGCGGACAAAACGTTCGTTTGGCTGCCAAACTCACTGGTTGGAAAATTGATATTGTTTCAGCCAATACCGGAGAAGAACTTGCCGAAGCCGATGCTGACGGCGATGTAGATCTTGAAGCGCCGCTGGATAGCGAAATTGGTGAGGATGATGACGTGCTTGAAAATGAAGACGCTACCACCACCAAACCCGATCTTGAAGAAATTCTTGATACCACTGATGAGACGAACGATCGTGATGTCGCTTCCGCAATGGATGAAGAGGACGAGATAGACACTCCAGAGGAAGCTGAAAAACAATTAGCTTAACTACTAAAAAATAATTCGTATCACTATGAACCTTCTCCATGATATTCCTGCAGGAACTGCAGATGAAATGAATGTTATCGTTGAAATTCCGAAGTTTTCGAAAAATAAATACGAAATCGACAAGGAAACAGGCATTATCGCTCTTGACCGAGTGATGCATACCGCTCAAGACTATCCTTTCGATTATGGATTCGTACCACAAACTCACTTCGATGATGGTGATGCTCTGGACGTGGTACTTATTACCACCCACCCTCTCGCACCAGGCATTTTGGTGAAAGCTCGACCGGTAGCGATCATGGAAATGATTGACGGTGGTGAGCGAGACGATAAAGTGGTGGCAGTACCAATTGATGATCCGCGGTTTGCCGAGGTGCAAGATCTTGCCGATCTTAATAAGCATTTCATAAAAGAAATGACTCACTTTTTTGAGACCTATAAAAAGGTACAGAATAAGGAGGTTTCTGTTGGAGCATGGCACGGCGCCAGCGAAGCGAAAGTCGCCTTCGAGAAAAGTCGTGCTCAATATGAGGCTATGAAATAAGGATTTATTCTTTATTGTGTCGTGAACTGTGTATAGCGCCGCTGGGGTAACACCCCAGCGGCGCTATACTTTATACGTAGTTACTCACACGAGCTGTTTAAATGAATCCAACAACATCTACTATGAAGACCCTTACACACATTCTCATTAACCATGCCATCTTTTTAGCACTATTTGGCGGTGCCGCATTGGCGCTAGCACAAGAAGAAACCGTACCTCCAGAGCAACAAACCGAGCTCGGGGCACTGCGCCAAGCACAAGGCTCTACCAGCAGAGCAGAAGCTGCGACAGAACGTCAAGAGCTTATTGAAGGACGAAGAGAAGAAATCAAAGAGGCTGTTGCCGAGCGTCGCACTACCCTTGAAGTCAGAGCCCAAGAACGAATCATTAATTTGGCAGCAAATACCAGCAATCGCACGGAAGCAATGATTATGCGACTACAAAATATTATCGATCGACTCACCACGAGAATCGAGAAAATTGAAGCTCTTGGCATTGATGTGAGCGAAGCAACCATACAACTCGAGACCGCGCAGCAATCCGTCACTGAAGCTATGGCAGCAATGGCACTCATCGACCCACAAGTTACCGCAGCCGTTGGTTCTGAGGATATACGAAGCACATGGAACGAGGTTAGGAAGTCATACGTAAACACTCACACCCACCTCAAGAAAGCGCGTGCCGCCTTGCAATTAACCGTAGCCACCTTAAAGACTGCCGTAGCAGCAAGTGAGCTTGGCACGGGAGTAAGTGAAGCCGTTTCCAATAATCCTGAAAACGAAAATCCAGAATAATTCTCAACTCATTTACTTATTCATAACATCTCATACCTATGCAAGAAGATCACAAAATCCAAGAACCTAACATTGAGGGAATGGAAATGAAGATGTCAGAAAATGCCGACCTACTTACCGCCGAAAATACTAATAAGCGAAGTGTGATTAGCGGTCCCTTGTTACTTATACTGGCACTCCTTCTTATTCTTATTCTAGCTGGTATGTATTACTGGTTTGGAACTCTTTCGACAACACCAACAACCATGCCTCCAGAGAGCACACGACCCACTGCAGAGCAAAACAACGAACCAGAAAGTACGACGGCAGAGGCTGAGACAGACATGATGCGCGTAACTAGTCCTTCAGACGAACTGGACGCCATTGAAGCTGACATCGCTGCCACCAATCTAGATACGCTCGATATTGAACTACAAACTATTGATACTGAAATTGAAGCCGCTTTAGAATAGCGAGTTCTAAAAATCCGGCGAGCGGGGCAAGCAACACATCATACCAATGCCCCGCTCGCCGGTTTTTAGTACCCTCTCATTTGCTTTTTTTGCAATCTTTCGTACACTGGCGGTCACTATGTCACATTCACATTCTCACACCCACGAAGTAGATTTTAAAAAAGCGTTCACCGTCGAAACACTTGCTGGTTCAATGGTAAAAATTTCTGGCGAGCTTCCTTATGTGGAATTGCAGAGCGAGCGAAATGCTGCCATTGTTGCACTTGGTAAAAACATCGAAATTCCTGGATTCCGAAAGGGACACATTCCTACTCCCGTGCTTGAAAAGCACCTCGGAGAAATGACCATTTTAGCAGAAATGGCAGAGCGAGCTATTGCTCACGCTTACCCACACATTATTGAAGAGCATAATATCGAAGCCATCGGACACCCAAAGATTGAAGTGACAAAGCTTGCTCCCGAAAATCCCCTTGGATTTACCGCTACTGTTGCTGTTTTACCAACTTTCACCCTGCCTGATTACAAAGAAATCGCAAAAACGATCAACAGCACCCGTCCTTCAGACGAAATTACTGACACTGAACTAGAGGAAAAAATTAAAGATATCCAGCGTCAGAAGGCTGCTTACGAACGACTACAAGGAAAGGCAGCTGCTGGTACTGAGGGTGAATCAGTCGACACCCCTAAAGAGGCCAAGGAATCAGACACTGCAGCTCTTCCAGAGCTTACTGACGAATATGTCAAAGGACTCGGTCAGCCAGGACAATTTGAAACCGTGGCTGATTTCAAGGCAAAGCTACGTGAACACCTCGAGATTGAAAAGAAACAGCAAAATGCTGCCAAGCATCGAGCCGCTATCACCGATGGAATCATTGCCAAGACAGAGATTGAAATCCCTCAGATTTTGATTGATTCAGAAATTCAACAAATGTTCGCGCAGATGGAAGAAGACCTTTCTCGAGCCGAGCTCAAAATGGATGATTATCTCTCTCATATTAAGAAGACAAAAGACGAACTCAAGACAGAATGGACTCCTGCCGCAGAAACTCGAGCAAAATTGCAACTGCTACTGAATGAAATTGCCAAGACTGAAAAAATCACTCCCGATATGGAACAAGTGAATAAGCAAACAGCTGAACTCATGGATCGATTCAAAGATGCCGATGAGCATCGTGTTCGACTCTACGTCGCATCAGTGCTACTCAATGAGGCGGTGATGAAAAGTCTTGAAACACAGTAGAAAAGAGTCACTCTTTTTTCACTTACTACCACTATCGAGTTTGCAAACAAGACAGGTTTCGGTATGATGAAATAATCTGCCAACGAGTGATACTGCCTTTGTGCATCATCACTCGTTGGCAGAAACAAGGCGAGTATACACACTCGCAATCCACCTGTTCGTTTCGGAGACTGGAATCATGACAACCGCTACGGAGTGCGACCTGTTGCCCGATGGCCTTCTTTCAAGCATTCGCGAAAGCGAACCGCTCTGCAATCGGCTTCCTGGATCAAGTCGCTGTCATCACCATAAGGATAACGGTAAATGTCCTGCGGTAAATGGTGGTTGCTGCTCAAGACTGCAGCCCCTTACCAAGATATTTCGAGTGCAATTCGCTACCTAACAACACCTCATCAAGATGATGACGTGGGGCCGCCAATATTGGCGGCTTTCATTTTGGCTTTATTTTCTGTCAACTTTTGCTACTATGACCAAGTACTACTATTTTGAAATATGAAATCTATGAAAACTGAACCTACTAGCACCACCCCCCAAGCAACACTCGTACCGATGGTTATTGAAAAAACCGTTGGTGGCGAGCGAGCGTTTGATATTTATTCTCGATTATTAAAAGAACGAATTATCTTTGTTACTGGACCGATTGATGACTACATGGCGAGTCTGGTAGTGGCGCAATTGCTCTTTTTGGAAGCCGAAGATCCGAAAAAAGATATCTTCCTGTATGTGAACTCTCCAGGCGGAAGTGTCACTGCCGGACTATCAATCGTCGATACCATGAACCATATTAAGCCGGACATCGCGACGGTTTGTGTTGGCATGGCAGCATCTATGGGATCAATTATTCTCTCGCAAGGAGCCCGAGGGAAACGCTTTGTACTACCAAACGCTGAGGTGATGATTCACCAACCATGGGGCGGCGCTCAAGGACAAGCGAGTGATATCGAAATCACTGCCAAGCACATTATTAAGACCAAAAACCGTCTGAATACCATGCTCGCCAAAGCCACCAAGCAATCACTCAAGCAAATTGAAAAGGATACTGATCGTGATTTCTTTATGGATGCGGAAGAAGCCGTTGCCTACGGCATCGTGGATAAAATTTATTCCTAGCTACAGTGAAGTTATCAGGCGGCGGGTCCTTCGGACCCGCCGCCTGATTTACAAACCCACGATACTTTAGTACAGTTCAAAGGTACAATTTTACGAACACATTAAGAAATAAAGGCATGCCAACACCCCTCGTCTTTGCGGTTTTGCTGGTTGGAGCTTTGTTTCTCGGTACACTTATTGGTTATGTAGCACGATATCTTTACGCTCAGTCAAGACATAATTCACTGGAACTCACCCTCAAAGAACGTGAGATAGCTGCAGAAAAGAAAGCCTTGTCAATTGTAGAAGAAGCTGAGGCAAAAGCCGAAAAAATCGAGAACGAAGCAAAAATCGAGCGAAAGCATCTGGAAGAGAAGCTAGAACAAAAGGAAGAACGACTATCCAAACGAGAAGAAGTACTGGATGAGAGACAAATTGATTTGGAGTCTCAAAAAGAAGATCTTCGAGCAAAAGTGGAACAAATAAAAGCAATCAAAACACAACTTGACGAACGAAGAGATGACATTGATAAAAAAATTGCCGAAGTAGCCGGGCTCTCAAAAGATGAAGCCTACGAACGACTCATAGCAAAAGTTGAAGTCGAGCGTGCTGAAGATTTGAGTGTTCGAATGATGAAGCTGGAACGATTTTCAGAAGAACAATACGAGGCAAAAGCCCAAAATATTCTCTTGGCGTCAATCCATCGCCTCGGAAACACCATGGCACCAAGTCTAATGACCGCCCACGTCGAAATCCCTAGTGACGACCTCAAAGGAAAAGTGATCGGTAAGGAGGGTCGAAATGTTCGCGCTTTTGAGCACGCAACAGGAGTTGATGTACTGATCGATGAATCACCTGGGTACATTGTGCTTTCATCATTTGATCCTATTCGACGTGAAATTGCTCGCGTAGCCCTTGAAGCACTACTCAAGGATGGACGAATTCAACCTGCCAAAATCGAAGAAGTCGTTGAAAAGGCACGCGCCGAAGTTGCAAAAACAGTCCGTGCTATGGGTGAGAAAGCTTGTTACGAAGCCAATGTCCCCAACCTACATCCTGATCTAGTAATGATTCTTGGGCGACTCCATTTCCGCACCAGCTATGGGCAGAATGTACTCTGGCATTCAGTTGAAATGGCACATATCGCCAGCATCATCGCTGAAGAAGTAGGAGCTGACCCAAGTGTTGCCCGTGCCGGAGCGCTACTCCATGACATTGGAAAAACAGTCAGTCATGAGGTGGCAGGTACTCACGTGGAGATTGGTATTCGTATTCTTGAAAAATATGGTGTTGACGAAAAAGTAATTCACGCGATGCGCGCACACCACGAGGAATACCCTTACGATACCCCCGAATCGATTATTGTGCAGGTAGCGGATGCCATTTCTGGTGGACGTCCCGGAGCCCGTCGCGATTCACTTGAAAATTACATTAAACGACTTTCCGATCTTGAAAATATCGCTACCAGCCTTGCTGGTGTAGAGAAAGCGTTTGCAATTGCTGCCGGTCGAGAAATCAGAGTACTGGTTAATCCAACAACCCTAAATGATTTTGAAACGAACACACTCGCTCGCACCATTGCTACTACTATTGAATCACAGCTTCGATATCCAGGAGAAATAAAAGTGCATGTCATTCGTGAAACACGAGTAGTGAGCTACGCTCGCTAGCATAAAAAAGGTGGTGCGCAAAGCGCCCCACCTTTTTTAAAAATAAACTACACCACACAAATTGCGCTTGTGTAGTCATTGCAGGGAAAAACCCTTGCTATATAATGGTTTCAAGCCAATTTTACGGCACCGTGCTTGAGTTATCGCTCACCACAATTTTAAAAACGTAGAAATAATTTCTGATCTATGAATAAAGCAGACATCATCAGCAAAGTGCACGAAGTTCTCGACACTACAAAAGCTGACGCAGAACGAGCAGTCGATGCAGTGTTCAACAGCATTGAAGAAGCCATGAAGGATGGCTCTCAGGTATCAATCGCAGGATTTGGCATCTTTGAAGCCAAGATGCGTGCTTCTCGCGAGGCTCGTAATCCACGCACTGGTGAGACTGTAAAAGTTCCTTCTATGCGCGTTCCAAAATTCCGCGCTGCCAAGGCACTCAAGGATGCTGTAAAATAATACAGCGAATAAAACGGGTGGGCGCGAAGCGCCCACCCGTTTTATTTTTCACCAGTTACTATGCTATACTTTCTCTGTAGCGGAGGTAATACGCTATGAACGGAGATATTAAGAGTATTTCTTTATTATTTCCCACCACATTGTAAAAGCCCTTTAGCCGAGGGCTTTTACGTTCCTCGATTGAAATCTTGGACAAGTATGCTAGGATGGTGAGACTTCAGTTTTGAAGTATTGAAGCGAAAGTAGTAGTAATACTTTTATCTTCATGCGGGCGTAGTTTAGTGGTAAAACGACTGCCTTCCAAGCAGTAGTTGGGGGTTCGATTCCTCTCGCCCGCACATTGTTAAAATATCAGCATTTTTAGGGGTCCTTGCGAGCATATCGTAAGGGCTTTTAAGTTGTGGTTGAGCCATTTTTTTGTCTTTGAGCAAAGCGTTCGATAGTAGCTCATACGCGATTTCTTGTTTTCGTTCAGGGCACGCTTCCAAATATATTCAGATTTGGCTTTATTTCTATCTAGGAATAACTTTTTAGTCCGTCTGAAGCAAAACTCTTTTTTGTCTCCAGCAGAACTAGAATTCTACAAAAAATTAAAGATGTTAACGATTGAGAAGGGTTTGGTCATATTTGCAAAGGTAAGATTGGCTGATTTGGTTTGGATTCCAAAGAACTACAAACTATTTAAATTTTCTTTAATACAATTAAGGCAAGACATATAGATTTTATTTTATGCGATGCTAAACACTTGAAATTAAGTGTCTGGTAGAACTCGATGACGAAACTCATGATTTGCCACAACGACACAGCAGAGATGTATTTGTAAATAAGGTAGTAAAGAAAGCAGGCCATGACTTCATTCGCTGCAGTTCACTAGAACACGTTTGTGTTAGTCTGTAGTAACTAAAATTGATAAAGCCCCGCGCGAGTCGGGGCTTTGTTGGAACTAGTCGGCCTTTGTCAGACCAGAATGCCTTGTCTGGGCAGAACTGCACCATTCATGGTGTTGAGTTCTTCCAACACGTTGATTCGCTTGACGTCACAACGGACGGGTAGACAGCCAAACCATTGGTCGATTTCATTCGAGATGCCGAATGAGACACCTACGAATGAGCCGATGGGGTATTCGCACATGCTTGTCTCGGGCACCTCGTAGGTAATCGTGGAAGAAATGGTCTGCATGCCATTGTCCAGAACATGTACGCGCAACTTTTATCCGGCTAGTTCGCGAGCTTCGGGACTGAGCTCGATCACGAGCATGTGGTTGACTCCCGACAGCAAGCACCGCAGAACGGGTACTTTCTGCCCCAGCCAACGCGAAAGGAAGTTGCGTCGGTCGAGAAGTTGGTGGCTCGTGACTTGTCCGAGCAGACTGACCCAACGGCGATTGTGTTCCGGCGGTAGGGGCCGAGCAACGGGCATGATCATGGAAGTCTCCTTGTAGGGCGAGTTTGAGTGCGGGGTGCTGGATCCAGTTATTTTACAAAATAATTATCTATTTTTAGCAAGTAGAGCCGTTCTAACATCGTCCCATAAGGTGCGTCACATAGAATAGGGTTGATACATAACACTTTTAAAATACACCTTTCAGGCTGTTTCCGGACTTTCTCGCACATTTCTGATACAATCAGAGTATATGAGTGAAAAAATTACATCAAATGAAAACAATAGTGAAAAGTTTCCTAATGAAAGAGAAGTCCTAAATCAGTTTGATGAAATCATTGGCGGCAACTATGAGATTGTTAAAAGTTTGGAAGATGAAAATGGACTTTACATCATAGAAGTACGCACAACTGATGAGGCTGGTGACATTGTGCAGTATAACTACATCCGAGCCGGCTCTTACCCTGAGGGTAGCTCAACAGAGACAGTGATAGATGTCGTTTTCTTCATGGGAGATATGCCAGTAGGCGGCCATCCAGTCAAAAAATATAAGGAGGGTGTTTGGGTTCCAGAAGTGGATTAACCATCATAAAAGCTCATCTAGCTTACAAATAGCTAGTTTTATGTCGTATCTACGCAGGAATAGTTCTGAAAGCCATAAGTCGCCTGCACAAAGAATAATGCGTTGCATTACAACACTTTTACAAACTACCTTTCAGGGCGTTTCCGAATCATCACACAACTTTTTAAAATCTAGGAGCCTTATCCAAAGCATTGCAATTAGAAGTGAAGAACGTAACCATCCCAAAATGTATGATGGTATCATATGTACATATGAGTACACATAGAAAAATTGAATGGGCTTTATTCATTTTGGGACTTATCGGTACAGGATTATCTTTTTTATTCGGGGCAACAACTATTCAAATGGTTTTGTTTGCAGTCGGTACGCTCTTTGCTGGGCTACACGTCTTTAGTTTCTATGATGGTCACAAATCAAACCACGTAGTAGTGACAACTTCCTTGGCATTAGTTGTTTATACTGGCTATATATTATTGATCAACTTACAGGGTATCATGAGTGAATACGATGTCTTGTCTGGCCTAGTCGCTAGTGTACTTCTTTCTCTTCTCTCGCTTCGCTTACGACGCGACTTCCATAAGAAGTAATAAAACTTCTATGGGAAGATTTTTGACTACACTTAAATAAAAAACTCGTCTAGTCTTTGGATAGCTACTTTAATATCGTATTTGCTTAAGAACAGTTCTGAAAGCCATAAGTCGCCTGCACAAATCAAACAAGCGGCTTTGCTGCGGTTTTATTTGTACCAATCTCTCTTAATTGGTTGCCACTTTTGAACTTTGCTATACTCATCACAATGAATGAACTTGATTTTATAAAGAAAGCGATTGAACTATCTCAGAAATCAGTTGATATTGGTGGTTATCCAGCTGGCATGGGAAATACGAGCACTTGATACTAAGAAGTACACCACACTTGGTGAACAACTACAAGAAGTTGGCAGAATGATTGGTGGCTGGAAGAAAGGATTGGAATCAAAAACTCCCCACGTTAAGTGAGGAGAAAACATTGAGTTGCGAGAATGCCCGATTACCAGCATTCCACCGATTGTCATCGAGGCGATTGGCGTTGCAGTTCCACTTCCGGTTGTCGGCGTTCCAGTTGACGTTGACAGCGAAGACTGACGCTCTGTGATAATACCCATCTATGCCACCAGTATTTGAAAGTAAGTTTACAAAATACCTGTATTTTATGCGGGACCTAAAAGTCCACCAGATACTGTCACCAACTACTTTGTTTCTTTTCTGGACCCATACACAATACACTTAGCAAAACCGTAGTCGCGCTAACTCTGAGATGTGCATGAGATCAAAATGTGCTGCCCAAGCCGTAACCGAGACATGACACACATTTCTACCTGATTATACAAAAGAAATCCCTCGGGCGCGCGAAGCGCCCGAGGGACAAAGGTTCAAAGGACTGAAAGGACGGAGTCCTAAGCGCCAGTTGCCGAGAATGCCCGATCACCAGCAAGCCACCGATAGTCATCGAGGCGACGGGCGTCGCAGCGCCACTCCCGGTCGCCGGCGATCCAGTAGACGCGGACAGCGAAGACTTCACCATTTACCTTCACGTAGAAGATGTTGACGTAGCCGTTGTTGAGGAGAGTGCCTTCCTTGCCACCCCACTGACCCTCGATGAGAGTTGCGAGATGGACGAGAAACGTACCTACGTCTTCGAAGACGTAGCCTTTGGAGAGTTCGGCACCGATCTCAGCATCATTGGCGGCTTGCGCCAAGTCGGCATAGCCCACGGTCGCTTCATTCGCCGACATCTTCTTCGATGCACCCGAAAGGATAAAGTTGTTGAAGTTGCTCGACGTCCACAAACCCTTGTGGATCCTGAAAAAGTCGTGCGGGTTGATGGTGTTGCTGGCGACGGCGAGCGAGGTCAGGCTGGTGAGGCGACGAATGATGTCAACCTTCACAGTCGCTGTGCCACGCAAAATGGCTTTGACGACTTCTACGCCACCAAGCTTGGTGCCGAGTGCCTTCCAGTGGTCATGGCCGAACTGATCGAACGTATCCACGGTATCAAGACGCTTTCCTGACATCGTACTCTCCTTTGGGCTAGTTGCCCGCTAGTTTCTAGCTACTCGCTAGTTAAGAGGCTGAACCGGTATAGTTACAGCCAACAAAATGTTTAATAAAACAATCTGTTGGCTGTAACTATGATGAAAAGAACTTCTTTTTTATTATAACATTAACTAAGGTAAAGGTCAATATCTCTACTGCATATGGACATATTTTTAAATAACCAAAAATAATAACTTTTGTATTTTAAGTCACCTCTCTAGGGCTACCGAGAGGGTTCGATTCCTGGTGAGAGCACAAAATGATACTTCTCGCGCTGAAAGAGTTTTATCAGAAAGAGAGGTTTTAAATGAGTTTGATGAAATTATTAAAGGAGAGTACGAAATAATTAATAATTATGAAGACGAAAACGGACTTTACATATTAGAAGCGAGAACAACTGATGAAGCAGGTGACACTGTTCAATACAACTACATCCGAATGGGTTCTTATCCTGAGGGTAGTTCAACAGAGACAGTGATAGATATTGTTTTCTTCATAGGAGACATGCCAGTAGGTGGCCATCCAATTAAAAAATATAAAGAGGGTGTTTGGGTTCCAGAAGTTGATTAACTACATAAAAGCTCATCTAGCTTACAAATGGCTAGTTTTATGTCGTATCTTCGGAGGAACAGTTCTGAAAGCCACAACTCGCCCGCACCGATTTAATAAAAAATAATTTATCTACTTTTTCGCAAATCGCGACCATAGCCCTCGCTCTGCTCATCGAGTGCCGTGTTATTAAGCAGATGCCTCTCCTTTATCTCAGCAAATGGTGCCGAGGTATCTATTAGCGCCATTTCATACAGCACCTCGTCAAAATATCCAGGCAAGATAGTCTTCCACGTTAGAGGGAAATGAACATCCGAAATGCGCTCTACTGGGCGAGTCAGTTCATTGGTGCAGTTGTTAGTGAGCGTATTATACATCCGCGGTGTTTTATACACCTCATTTATTTTTGTTGCTAATTGCTCAAACAACATTCTCGCCTGCTCTGCATTTGCCTTTGTAGGATACAGATACACCCGTTCGTTGCGGTGTCCTGTACGCACCCCAACAATGTCCGACTCTGAGCCAACCACATAAATAATTTCAAATTGACGCAGGATGCCAAGCAATGGTGAAAACTCCTCATCTGATTCACGTCGTGTTTCAAGCGACACCACCACATATTCGCCATCAGTAAAACCGAAACTAAGGAAAATATGTGCCAACCCCTCAAATTCATCAAAGTGCGAAATAAACACATCCACCGAATCAATGTTTGTTAAATCTACCGTTTTTGTTATATAGCGCAGTGTTACCTGCTTTTCGTCAGTCCAAATAAAATCGCGGTAGTTTTCTATGGTTACTAGCGAACTCGTGGCGGAATAAATAATATGTGGCAATTGCTCATGACCGATTTCCCAGACACGGTCATGTGACGGCTGAAACGCAACTACCAAGACAGCATATCCAGCGAGCCATACTCCAAGCACTATAGAGAGTCCTTTGAATAGTAGTTTTCGACGCTGATTCATATATAAATCATTGTACTTCATAAGAATGATTTTTTATCTACTTCTTGTACCAACTGGAACAGCGCTGATTCAAATTATGTACATTGGAGGAGTCACCACGCACCCCATCTCAATGGTATACTCTGTAAGTGCATTTTCTGAGTGAAATTTTAGTGTTTATATTGAGTAGTTACTTGGCAATAACTGCAACAATGGCAACCGAGATTGAGTCTTGGTTTGCTGACAATTTTGAAACTCCAACCGTTGCTGTTGAAGAACCTGTAGAAAAAGGTCAACTATCTTGGCTACCAAGCTTTATTGGTGAATCCATTCCTAATATTCTTTTAGAAAATGCTGAGTACCAGCAAGCTGCTCTGGGCGGAGCCGCTGGTCTTACGGGCAGCACTACTAACAACCCCCTTGAGGCGTTGGTAAATGTATTTTGCACCTTCACCACCGATGATCACATCCGCACCACTACCGGTACTGGATTTTTTATTGACCCCGATGGAATCATCATGACCAACGCGCATGTCGCCCAATTTCTCTTATTTGAAGCAACTTCCGAAATCGGAAATACTGAATGCGTTATTCGCGGCGGCAATCCTGCTGCGCCACAGTACCACGTCGAATTACTTTACATTCCTCCGACTTGGATTCAGCAAAATGCCACTGTTATGAGTGCCGCCATTCCAATGGGTACTGGTGAACGAGATTATGCCTTACTGTATGTGACGAAACGCGTTGATGACGCTCCCCTACCCGCCCAATTTCCAGCGCTTGCTTTTGCCACTGAATCACTCCCCATCACCGTTAGAGGCAATACCGTCATCGCTGCTGGGTATCCTGCAACGAACCTTCTTTTACTCGGTCCGAGCGCTGATTTAATTCCACAACAAGCCACCACCACCATTACCGAACTCTACACTTTTGGCTCTAATTTTGCTGACGTTCTTTCTATTCAAGGCAGTGTCGTTGGTGCCGAAGGAGCCTCAGGTGGTCCAGTACTTGATCAAAACGGTAACGTCATTGGCGTGATTGTGACTCGTGGTGATGACACTATCGATGGCACAGGCAGTCTGCGCGCCATCACTCTTGCCCACATCGAACGAACACTGATGCAAGAAACTGGGTTTTCTCTAGCGCAAAATTTGAGCGGCAATCTTACCTACCGAGCCGATATATTTGCAAAAACCATGGCGCCATTTCTCCTGACTATTCTCCAGCAAGCGAATTATTAAATGCAGTCCTAGTTACACTAACACCTTCTATCACCTTTTCTGTCTCTATCTTGTAGTGCGATAAACTTTCCAAAATTTCTAAGGATTAGATTAGAGTTAGGATCATTCTTAAAGATCTCTTCAGCCAGCACTCCCTCAGGTAAATATTCTGGGGCATTCTTCATTTTTTGCACCATATCCTCGAAGGTCAGTTCCGGATGGAATTGAGTGGTATAAATATTTTTTTTATAGCGAAGTACTGAATAGCGACACTGATCCCCACCACTCATGAGTAGCACCGCCCCTTCGGGCACTCTATCAAGGGAATCCTTATGTCCGTAATGGGCATAAAATGTCACAGGAAGATCGGAACACAAAAAATAATCATGCTTATCAACCAGTAACGTTACTTGATGTGATTTAACTTTCCCCTGCTGCGAATCACAGCAAACCCGAGCACCAGCAAACGCACCCAGCAGCTGATGTCCGTAACAAATGCCAAGCGTAGGAATATCGTGGTCAAAGATATAGGTAAATAAAGGGGTGAGTTTGTGTAGAAGTCGTTGCGAAATAATTCGCTGTGGATCATCCTCAGACTTCCCGCCATCAAAATAAAATTCGGCGGACCCGCCCAATACTACCCCGTCATACTGAGCAAGCAATGATTCTGGTTCATTCCAGTCAATATCGTCTGAAAGCCCACTAATGAACTCGATACTGGCATATACACCAATTTCTCGCTCCAAACTTGCCTGCTCTTGGGCAATAGAATCTTCGTTACGCCGAAACTGAATACCAAGGACTTTTGCCTCTACCTGCATACCATCAAATTATTCTGCTGTAGTACTGCCCTGATCGTCAACCTCGGCTTTTACACTATCGTCTACCGGTTCCACCTCTGGAGTAGTTGAGGCCGTATCCTCTGTGACCACTGGCACGATTGGCTCGAGGTCTTCAGCAGCTGATTGCGTTTGATTATTTTGCACAAGCATCAGTAAATCATCAGCAATGACCGTTGCTTCCGTAGCAAATGAGACAAACGCTTCGTATTGTTCTGAAGAGGAAGCCATCTGTGTCATCAGTAAGTTGATTGCCTGCTCCCCTACCCGCACCTTTTCAATAATCCCCTCATCAGTAATGGTTTCAGTCGTTGAAGCGATATGATTCAACTTTTCTATCAACATTGCTGTAGTACTTGCAATCTGCATCTTTTCTTCTTCGGAAGTAAGAACCACTGGTACCAAAGTATCAATGTCAACTGTTTTGGCAACCACAGCCTCATTAATATACACAATCACCCGCTGTGAACGCTGCAATACCTCAACAAGCAGTTGGCGAGCAGCCTGCTCATCCGTTTCCGCCAAAAGAATCACCTCTTGGATCGACCGCTCTACGTCTTCAATTCGACGTGTGACGCCAGCCAATTCTTCAGTCGAAACCGCTTCCGCAAGCACATCACGAAGCTCATACATACGAGTAGTATTCTGCTCCACGCGAGCCATCAACTTTACGTAAGCAGGAAGTGTCGATGACGCCTCAGCTTGGACATTACTTTCTCGAGAAGCATCAATCGCTTCGGCAATCAAATTGTTAGTCGTTTTTGCCGCAACACTTTCTTCATCTTGCAGTGCCATAAGCGCCACTGTTTCACCATTCCCTTTTAACGCAGCCGCCTGAACTTCTAGGGTGGTATCAAGAGCAATAGAAGCAATAGTTGCCTCATCAGCATCCTTTGTGCGAAGTACTGCAATCTCCCGCTTCGCGCTTTCAGTATGAGTCCGCACTGCCGCAGCCACTTCCGCCTCAACCACCTCAGTCAAGCGACCCTCATTAGCAAGCAGGCGTGCCTCCGCTAATCGACGATTCAAACGTTCTGTTTCCCACTCGACTTTTTCTACACTATCAAATGTGAGAGTACTACGCAGTTCTTCATTAAATTGAACTTTTACGGCATATAGCGCATCTCCCGGTACAGTATTCTGCGCCAGATAAGGGACAGCGATAAATACAAATACCGCCGCCAGCGTTCCGTATTTAAATATACTATGAAAAGGAAACACAACCATCGTAAATGGTTCAGCAATAACTGATGAAGGTTGCTTCAGCGGTGCCTTCGCTTGTGTCGTAGCAGGCAATGGATGATATTCCATGTATGATACCACTCGCTCACGCAGTTCACGACGCTCAGCCGCCTGTAAGGTAACAGTCGATGTAGCTTTTTTTTGCAGTTGTTGACTAAATTTTTTCATTACGTGGTTCTTTTTTGTTTGGCGATTCGTCGCGCTTCGGCAAACTCATCACCAGCTTCGATCTTTTGTCGGAGCAACTTCAATCCCCTGTGCAATCTCACCGAAACAACATTTTCGCTTTCTTCAATGAGTTCGCTAATTTCGCGCGGACCAAGCTGATCGATAAAGCGGTAAATAATCACTTCACGATACTGTTCAGGCAATTGCTCGAGAAGCTCAAATGCTTTTCGACCGTCGATTGTTGCCGCAAGCATTTCTACGGTACTTTCTGAAAGATCATCAAATGACCCCTCATCAACCCCCTCAACTTCAAGCAGAGCGTCCAACGAAGTTTCTTTTCGCTTACGATACTCGTCGATAATGAGGTTATTCAGCACCTTATAGAGAAATGGTCGAAATGAATCAATTTTGTACCCATCTCGTAGATATGACCATACTTTCGTATAGGTATCATGCACCAAATCTATTGCTCTCTCACGATTACTTACCCGCAAGAAGGCATGACGAAACAAAGCATCATTGTACTCATCGAAAGCTTTCAAAAAACGCGTTTCGTGGTCACCTACATTGTCAGTTGATTCCTGTTCTGCCATGTAAGCACCATTATATACGTAGACGAGCGAAGTCGCACTTTCTTTCACTGGATTAAAATCTTGTCTTATATCTATAATATTCCCCAAAAAAGTGTCATTTGAAGTCTTTTTTACAAGACTTCCCTCTCCAAACATTAACACCCTCTTATTTTTTCCAACAACTCTGGAAATTGTTCAACTAAAAAGTGGTTTTTATCAATGAATGAGATAAGTTCAGCCTTCGAAATTGCCTTCTGATACTTTTCAGCATGTGAAAAAGGCACTATGGTGTCATCCATTGAGTGAAATAGGTATATTTTAGGGGCTTTTTTCTCTAGGGGGTCCATTTTTGAGTTATCAAATGAAAAGTCACCACCGTCTTCCCCGCCAAAATCATCATTTTCAAACGGAGCTGCCAAAAGAAATAATGACTTAATTTGGAAAGGGATTTCTTCTTCGAGTAAATATTTTACCAAAAAATAACCCCCCAAGGACCAGCCTACTAAAATCACATCATCGTGAAGATATTCAAAATAGCGCTCAAACCAACACTTCCATTCACCATATTTGGCATTTTGACTATTCGGCATTGAGGGCATAAACACCTCGTACGACTCCCCCAAGTCATCACGCAAGGTACTCGTCCACTTCTTTAGTGGCTCTATCCACGGTAAATCACGCAGTGGTTTGTTCCGCAAAAATGTTAAAAAATCCTCATAGTTACTGTACGCCGAGCCACCATGTATAAAAACAACTTGTTGTTTTTTCATATGCTATTTACACTTTTGCAGCAAAACATCCATCCACATCGTTTTTCCTCTTTGGTTGTGATTTAAAGTCGCAATTTTGTATTTCTTCGCCATACGTCTCATAGTTACTTCGTCATAATAATAAAAATATCGTTTACCCCATTCATCCTCTACCACCCCAGAGTCCTCATATTTTCCTGCTTTGAGGGATAAAAATGCAACTCCTCCCTCTGAAAGGGTCCCATAAACATCATTCAGAACTCTCTCAAATGATTGTGTTGATACATGGAGCAGTGATGCAAAGGCAAACAGTATATCAATTGGTGATGAAAATTCATATGATTCTATATCAACAACCTCAAAACGCGTCTCTGGAAGCTTCTTTCTTGCCAGAGCAATTAATCCTTCTGAGGCATCAATTCCAAGATATTGGGTTGTTCTTTTACAAATCTCGACAGCATCTCGACCGTCACCACATCCCAGTTCTAACACCCGAGGGTTGGTTAGACCACACAATTGAAAGACCTTTTCGATATCTTCTATCCTTGAACCAATTCCAGCAAACTTTTGCGCATACGCTTGTGCCGCTCGATTATAAGTAGCAATTGTCTCTTCGTGCATAAAACTATAGCCACTCATTGGTTTTAAAGTACCATAGCGCCATACCAACCAATCCAACAATAACCAAAATAACAAAGCCAAACGCAAACGGTTGTTCCGCAAACGGAAGCGGCACATTCATGCCAAAAAGCGATGAGATAATCGTGGGAACGGTGAGTAAAATAGTTAATACAGTGAGAGTTTTGATTCGATCATTCAAAGTATTTGTGAGAATTGCTTCTGAGGCATTCCTAACGTTTTGAATGGTTTTAAGCAGTGAACGAGCCGAATCTACCGCCTGCATATTGTCGATTCTCAAATCTTCCATCACGTCACGATCATCTTCAAAGATTGCAAAATAATGACCATTCATCACCTGCTGCAACGCTACGTTAGTTGGCAAAAGTGCTGAAACCATGTCATTAAGGCGATGTTCATAATTCACAAAGCGAACAATTTCCTTATTACCAATTTTTCGAAGCTGCACCCTATCTCGATGCACCGCACGCCTAAGTCCGATGAGTTGACGTTCAAAAGAACGAGTAATCAGCTCCATGATTTGAATAAAAAGCTTTGTTTTTTGGGTCGTGTGTACTTCAATTTTACCGCTTAAAATATAGTCAAGCTGTGGTATAGGTCGCAATACGATTGTCAGCAGAAACGTCTCCCCCATCACTACCAGAAGCGGAGCGGTATCAATATCCTCGGTCTGTTCATTGTATGGATAGCGAGTAAAAAAGTAGACCAGCTTATCTTCTCGCTCCAAGCGAGGTACTTCAAAAAAATCTTTTGCATCATCTAATATATTGGCATCAAGATGCAACTTTTCCGTTAACTCTGCCAATTCTGCTTCTGTTGGTGACTCAGCATGAATCCATACACCATTTCTGATGCTATCGATTTGCTTTAGTTCAGAATCTTTAACTGTACGGAAATAGTGCGTTATCATGCGAAATAGTATACCATTAGCATTGGTACCACTCGCAATTTTTAACAAGAGATGGTATATTTTGCAAACTTCAGCTCAAGTGCTGAATTCGGGGTGTAGCATAGTGGTAGTGTACGCGGTTTGGGACCGTGTGGTCCGGGTTCGATTCCCGGCTCCCCGACTAGAAATAAAGGCTCTGATTTTTCAGAGCCTTTATTCGTATATGGAGAGCAATCAGTCTCGCAAAGCTGAACAAGACTCCATTTCACATGAAACATCCTCTGGAGAAGCTTAATGATTTCCTAAAATATGTTTCACGTGAAACATATTGAGCACGTGTTACACGTGCAACGCACCTAATCAAACGGCTACATCTCTATAGGCTATTCAGTAGCTAACCAATAACAACACCTTGTATGTATTTCGTCGTTGCATATTTTTCACGTGGAACGATTCTCACGGCAATTACGTCAATCTCCCATTCTCCATTATAATTATGCTCGGAAATCCAGCTCTCGATTGCTCGATTCATTCTTGCAATTTTAGTATAGTGGACATTTTCCTCTGGTCGCCAAGTTCCACGTGAAATTGCCGCGAGAAGATCCTGTTTTGTTTCATATGAAACAGTTTTTACCTCCACAAACCTAATACTATCAGTTCCACGTGCAACAATATCTAATTCACCCCACTTTTTTAAATAGTTCTTCTCTAGGATTATGAATCCTTGTTTTTCTAAATATCGAGCAGCAATTGTTTCTCCGTAAGCCCCGATTTCATTTTTCTTTCCTAGTTTTTCAACTTGTTTCATATGGAACGTTTCACGTGAAACGTTAGAGACTTATAGCTTATTTGGCACGCCACGTAAATATGGCTTTAATTATAGCAATATCTGTAAAGGACACAATTACTTTATACCTGTGGATTGTCCTTTATCCACCTATTCACATTTTTATCCACAGGTATAGCACACTAAAAACATCTGTGTCGGCAGGTGTTTTTAGTGTGCTAGGAAGCATTGTTTGTGCGGCCAGGGAGAATCGAACTCCCGACTAATCCTTGGCAAGGACTCGTTATACCACTTAACCATGGCCGCATTCTATGTGATTAACTCTTTCTGATAGAGCTTTATCCAGCAATTAAGCTTTTGCTTCAAAGCTGTGCTGCCGATTATAGTATTTCCTGTGCCATTGTGCAACGTCTTCTTAGTAGGATTACTGATGGTAAGTTGATTTTTGTGGAACTGTGAATAGGGAAGACGCAGCGCCTTCTGCCATTTTTTCATACAGACTACTTCGTCCAAATCACGTGGAATATGCAGCCAGAATCTGATTTGACTCTTTTCAACCCCCAAGTATTCGCACATGAAGCGAATGATTGCTATATGAACCTCAATCCGGTTGCTTGAGAAACGAATAACGTGTCTATCAGAATAATCGCCAAGAGCAGCATACGTTGCCAAACCAGCAAAAAATAGAGGATCTTTGCGATAGTGACGATATTCCGTCTCGGCAGAACGAGCAATCTCTGCATATTTTATTGAGCGCTCAGCTCGGCGCGCCTTTGAAATAAGCTGTAATCGCTTCGCATTTAGAAGACCAGCACGCTTAGTATTTTGCTTTGTTACTTCTTGCGAAAAAGCGTTATTTTTCAACCATTCTGAGGCTGTAGATTTTGAAATAGCACAGTATTTTGCGATCTCTGCAAGAGTGAATCCCCGTTGTCGCAACTGCCATGCTTGCTCATACTTTTCTGTATTACGAACCATATATTTCGTATAGTATATACGAACATCATTCGTTCGATTTGTGTTATACCCACGTCTGAAACCGTGTACATAAAAATAGAAACAGTAGCGGCGACCATTGCGTTATGATTATTTTCGACGTATGATAGCGGGGCATAGAAATGCGCCCATGGTGAAATGGATATCACAACTGACTTCGGATCAGTCGTTCTGGGTTCGAGTCCTGGTGGGCGCACTATCAAAGTAAGCTACTAAACGCGCTTACTCTACAATGTCTCGCACAATTACACGCCCAGTGTTTTTTTCTGCTACAATCTATTCACATGACTATCC
>Ga0268298_10000370_pt1 | contig 58024 bp, 53 predicted proteins | sample WWTPWeurt_MetaG_FD_194462 | JGI IMG/M metagenome (GOLD analysis project Ga0268298, IMG submission 194462) | Activated sludge microbial communities from WWTP in Nijmegen, Gelderland, Netherland - WWTP Weurt | ecosystem: Engineered > WWTP > Aerobic digester > Activated sludge | place... | reverse complement strand
CTTCCTCATCGACGCCGCGGGCGCGATCGCGCGCGAATGGCGTGGCGTGAAGGTGCCCGGCCACGCCGAGGAAGTGCTCGCCGCCGCGCGCGCGCTCTGATCCTTGCGGCGCCGGCCGCGCACCGCGAGCCGTCCCGCACGCTCGGCGCCCCGGCGCCGCCTCGCCTCTTCCTGCGGCCGTCCTGCCGCCCTCCCGGATCCACGTCATGTCCGCCCTCCGCAAATCCGCCACCTCCCCGTCCCTCCCCGCGGACGCGGGCGAGCCTGCCATCAAGCGTGTCCGCCGTACCCGCAAGGCCCCGGCAGCGTGCAAGCTCTTCGTGCTCGACACCAACGTGCTGATGCACGACCCGACCAGCCTGTACCGCTTCGAGGAGCACGACCTCTACGTGCCGATCATGACGCTGGAGGAACTCGACAACAACAAGAAGGGCACCAGCGAGGTGGCACGCAACGCCCGCCAGGCCAGCCGCATGCTCGACGAGATCGTATGCGCCTCGGAAGACGGCATCGCCGCGGGCATCGCGCTCGAGGGCCCCTCGCGCGGCCAGGCCACCGGACGCCTGCACCTGCAGACCGAGGCGATCGACATCAAGCTGCCGCCGGCCTTGCCGACCGCGCGCGGCGACAACCAGATCCTCGCGGTGGTGATGTTCCTGGTGGAGAAGCACCCCGGGCGCGAGGTCATCCTGGTGTCGAAGGACATCAACATGCGCATCAAGGCCCGTGCGCTCGGGCTCGCCGCGCAGGACTACTTCAACGACAAGGTGCTCGAGGACAGCGACCTGCTGTACACCGGCACCTGCGAGCTGCCCGCCGACTTCTGGGACAGCCACGCGCGCGGCATGCAGTCGTGGAAGGAAGAAGGCCGCAGCTACTACCGCGTCAGCGGGCCGCTCGCCGCCGAGATGCTGGTGAACGAGTTCGTCTATCAGGACGGCGACAACCCGCTGCAGGCCTGGGTGAAGGAAAAGGAAGGCCGCAGCGCCCTCATCGAGACCCTCACCGACTACAGCCACCACAAGAACAACGTCTGGGGCATCACCGCGCGCAACCGCGAGCAGAACTTCGCGCTCAACCTGCTGATGAACCCCGAGATCGACTTCGTCACCCTGCTCGGCCAGGCCGGCACCGGCAAGACCCTGCTGACGCTCGCCGCCGGGCTCACCCAGGTGCTGGAGTCGAAGCGCTACAGCGAGATCATCATGACCCGCGTCACCGTTCCGGTGGGCGAGGACATCGGCTTCCTGCCCGGCACCGAGGAAGAAAAGATGGCACCCTGGATGGGCGCGCTCGAGGACAACCTCGACGTGCTCAACGGCACCGCCGGCGAGGGCGGCGACTGGGGTCGCGCGGCCACCCGCGACCTCATCCGCAGCCGCATCAAGATCAAGAGCCTGAACTTCATGCGCGGCCGCACTTTCCTCAACAAGTTCCTCATCATCGACGAGGCGCAGAACCTCACGCCCAAGCAGATGAAGACCCTGATCACGCGCGCCGGCCCCGGCACCAAGGTGGTCTGCATGGGCAACATCGCGCAGATCGACACGCCCTACCTCACCGAGGGTTCTTCGGGCCTCACCTTCGTGGTCGACCGCTTCAAGGGCTGGGCCCACTCCGGCCACATCACCCTGCAGCGCGGCGAACGCTCCCGCCTCGCCGACCACGCCGCCGAGGTGCTCTGACGCAGCCCTCGCGGCTCGCCGTTCCCGCGATGCGCGCGCCTATAATGTGTGATTGCTTCGATCCCGGTCCGCCCATGAGCAACGACGCCGCCGACCTGCTGGTGGGAGCCAGCATGGATTTCCTGCGCAACTTCTCCCCCTTCAACCGCATGGAGCCGGGCGCGCTCGCCTCTCTCGCCGAGCGCGCGGTGCTCGCCTTCCATGCCCGTGGCAGCGAGATCCTGACGCCCGAATCGGGTGTGCCGTCGCACTTCTACATCGTCCAGCGCGGCAAGATCCAGGCCCGGCAGACCGGCCAGACCACGGTCACCGAGTACACCAGCCTCACCCTCGGGCCGGGCGAGTGCTTCCCGATCGGCGCCATCTCCGCGCGCCGCCCCTCGACCAACGCCTATGTGGCGGTCGAGGACAGCTTCTGCTTCCAGATCAGCGCCGACGACTTCCTGCATCTGATGCAGATCAGCCCGGTGTTCCACCTCTTCTGCACGCAGTACATCGCCAGCCTGCTCAGCCAGTCGCGCCAGCAGCTGCAGAGCACGTTCGCCCAGCGCGCCGCCGAGCAGCAGACCATGACCACGGCGCTCGGCAAGTTGATCGAGAAGGAGGCGGTCTTCGTCACCCCCGATACGCCGACGCGCAGCGCGCTCGAGCGCATGTCCGAGCTGCATCTCGGCTGCATGGTGGTGGTGGACGCGGAACGCCGCCCGGTCGGCATCCTGACCCAGAGCGACCTGCTGCCGCGCGTGATCCTCGCCGGCTTCGACCTCGCGCGCCCGATCGGCGAGCTGATGACCGCCAATCCGCACCAGCTGCCGGCGAGCGCCTCGGCCTACGACGCGGCCCTGGAGATGGCCACCCACGGCGTGCGCCACCTGCTCGTGGTCGACTCCGACAGCGTGCTGCTGGGCGTGGTCTCCGAGCGCGACCTGTTCTCGCTGCAGCGCATCAGCCTGCGCCAGATCCGCGCCGGCATCGACAACGCCGCCGACATCGAGGCCCTGCAGCGTGCGAGCAAGGACATCCGTCAGCTGGCGCTGAACCTGATCGCCCAGGGCATCGGCGCCGAGCAGCTCACGCAGTTCATCTCGGCGCTCAACGACGCGCTGACGCGCCGCATCATCATCCTGGCGCGTGAACGCCACGAGCTGGTGGGGATCGACTTCGCCTGGCTCGCCTTCGGCTCCGAGGGCCGCCACGAGCAGACCCTGTCCACCGACCAGGACAACGGGATCATCTTCCGCTGCGCCGAGCCGAAGCAACTCAAGGACACGCGCGCCCGCCTGGTCGAGTTCGCGCGCACGGTCAACGAAGACCTCGCGGCCTGCGGCTTCCCGCTGTGCAAAGGCAACATCATGGCGAGCAACCCCGAGCTCTGCCTGACCCTCGACGAGTGGAAGTCGCGCTTCGGCGACTGGATCCGCGAGCCCGACCCGCAGGCCCTGCTCAACGCCTCGATCTTCTTCGACTTCCGCGTGCTCTACGGCAACGAACGCTTCGGCGACCAGCTGCGCAGCGCGCTCAACAAGGGTGCCAAGGGCAACAGCGCCTTCCTGCGCATGATGGCCGCCAACGCCCTCAAGGTCATGCCCCCGCTCGGGCGCATCCGCGACTTCGTGGTGGATGAAGACGGCACCATCGACATGAAGAAATCCGGCGCCCGCCTGTTCGTCGATGTGGCCCGCATCCTCGCCCTGCGCACCGGCGTGGAGTCGAGCAGCACGGTGCAGCGCCTGCGCCAGGGCAGCACCAAGATCGGCGGCATGAGTCCGGAGGAAGTCTCGGCCATCATCGACGGCTTCAACTTCATTCAGTTGCTGCGCCTGCGTTCGCAGCACCTCGAGACCGAGCACGACTCCGCCGAGGACAACCGCATCGACCCCGAATCGCTCAACGAACTCGACCGCCGCATCCTCAAGGAAGCCTTCCGCCAGGCGCGCAAGCTCCAGCTGCGGCTTAAACTCGATTACCAACTATGAGCTGGCTCTCTCGCCTGAAGAACGCCCGCGGCAACCAGCCGCCGCTGAGCGCCGAGGCCGAGCGCGCGCTCGAGGCTTGGCATGCGCTCGCCGAGTCCGCGCACGAACAGCCTCATTTCGAGTCGCGCTACGTGGTGCTCAACACCGAGGCCACCGGCCTCGACCTCGAACGCGACCGCCTGCTCGCGGTCGGCGCCATCGCCGTCGACGGCGGCCTGCTGCACCCGCAGGACGCCTATCACGCGCAGCTCGAGCCCTTGCCCGGCGATGCGCTCGCCGGGCTGCTCGGCTTCGCCCGCAACAGCCCGCTTGTCGTGTTCAACGCCACCTTCAACCGCACGATGCTCGAGCGCGCGTTCTCGAGAATGCTCGGCTTCACGCCGGAGTTCCTCTGGATCGACCTCTATTTCCTGCTGCCCTCGCTGTTTCCCGAGCGGCTGGAACGCCCCGGTCGGCTCGCCGACTGGATGGCCGCCTTCGAGATCGAGACCTTCCAGCGCCACCACGCGCTCGGCGACGCCTGGGCGATCGCGCAACTCTTCCTCGCGGCGCAGTCGCGCGCACTCTCGCTCGCGGTCACCAGTCCGCGCGCGCTTGCCGAGCACGCCCAGGCCTACCGGCAAAAGATCAAGGTCTGAAAGCAGGCCGACAAGAACCGGGACGAATGCGTCCGACAGGCGCAGATTCCCCTTTACACCGGATAGCTCGATGCGTATATTTCCGCGAATGTTTTTCCGGACATCCCTACCTGCCCTGCTCGCCTCCTTCGCGCTCGCCCTTCCCGCCCAAGGCGCGGAGCCGGCCCCGGCGCAGCGCGAGCACGCCTTCCAGGCGTCTTCGGCGTTCGAGGAGTACACCACGGCCGCCGAACAACTGGTCGACGAGGCGCTCTCCTACCTGGGTATCCGCTATCGCTTCGGAGGCACTTCGCCGGCGACCGGCTTCGATTGCAGCGGACTCGTGCTCAACGTGTTCCGTAATGCCGTCGGGCTCGACCTGCCGCGGAGCGCGAGCGAGATGGCGAGCCTGGGCGACAAGATCGGCAAGCAGGACCTCAAGCCGGGCGACCTGGTGTTCTTCAACACCATGCGACGCACCTTCTCGCACGTCGGCATCTATCTCGGCGACGGCAAGTTCGTGCATGCCCCCTCGAGCGGCGGCAAGGTTCGCGTCGAGAACATCTCCGCGACGTACTGGGCCAAACGCTTCAACGGCGCCCGCCGGCTGGTCGATGAGGAATCGCTCGGTCTCAGCGCCCAGGTGATGCGCACGCACTGAGCGCCGGCGAGGAACACGCCGAGGAAGAGGCCCCGCATGCCGGGGCCTCTTGCTTTTTCAGCAGGCAGATGACGCCCGCCGGCGCCCACCGGATGCCTTCTCGCAGCGCCGCGGGCATTCGTCGCAGCGCGAACCCATCTGCCGATCGAGCGCCTGCTGCAGCGCGCAGGTGGAGCGCCGGCAGCACACCACCTGCACGCCCTGCTTGCCTGCGGCCTCACGGAAGCGCTGCATGACGTTGTGGCCGAGAAAATCGGTGAACAGGATCACCAGCCCGATCCCGCTCGGCAAGGGCGTGCTGCGGCGCTGGTGCGTCGTGTCGCGGCCGCTGACGTGGGCGGCGATGCGAATGCCGAAGTTGTGCAGAACATCCGGGATGTTGCCGAGGCGGTCGGCACCGACGAGCAGCGCATTCATGGAATCTCCTTGTTGAGAACATTTCTCAACAATAATGAAGTGAATGCGATCCATTTGCAACTGCGAACCTTTATCGTTAGTATCGTCGCACCGCAAACACACCAAGGTTCGCACACCATGAGCAAGAAAGTCCTCATCGCCTCGATCATCGCCGCCTTCGGTCTCACCGGCACCGTCACCGCCGCCGAGCTGAACGTCTACTCCGCCCGCCACTACCAGACAGACGAAGAGCTCTACGGCAACTTCACCAAGCAGACCGGGATCAAGATCAACCGCATCGAGGCGAAGGAAGACGAACTGCTCGAGCGCATCCGCAACGAGGGCGCCAACAGTCCGGCCGACATCTTCGTCACCGTCGATGCCTCGCGCCTGGCGAAGGCCGACGAACTCGGCATCTTCCGGCCGGTGAAGTCCGCCGCGCTCGAGGCCCGCATCCCCGCCCACCTGCGCGCACCGAACTGGTTTTCCTACTCGACCCGCGCACGCGTGATCGTCTACAACCCGGACATGGTCAAGGCCGAGCAGGTGCAGACCTACGAGCAGCTCGCCGACCCCGCGCTCAAGGGCCAGGTGTGCACCCGCTCGGGCAGCCACCCCTACAACCTCTCGCTCGGCGCCGCCATGATCAAGCACAACGGCGCGGAAGCAACCGAGAACTGGGCCCGGGGCATCGTCGCCAACTTCGCACGCGCGCCCAAGGGCGGCGACACCGACCAGATCCGCGCCGTGGCCGCGGGCGAGTGCGGCGTGGCCATCGCCAACAGCTACTACCTCGCCCGCCTGATGAACTCGGACAAGCGCGAAGACCAGGCCGTGGTCGCGAAGATCAAGGCGGTGTGGCCGAACCAGGCGACCTGGGGCACCCACATCAACGTGTCCGGCGCCGGCATGCTCGAGCACGCGCCGAACAAGGAGGCCGCGGTCAAGTTCCTCGAGTATCTCGCCTCGGACCAGGCGCAGGAATACTTCGCCAACGGCAACAACGAATGGCCTGCGGTGCCGAGCGTGAAGGTGGACAACCCCGCGCTGAAGAAGCTCGGCGAGTTCAAGGCCGACACCCTGCCGATCGGCGAGCTCGCCGACACGGTGGCCGAGGCCCAGCGCATCTTCGACCGCGCCGGCTACCGCTGATCCGCAGCCCCTGCGGCGGCCCCCTGGCTCACGGGCTCGCCGCAGGGCGCACCGGCACTCGCCGGCGCCAGCACGACGCGGTTACGCCCGGCGTGCTTGGCCGCGTACAAGGCCTCGTCGGCGCGCGCATAGGCGGCCTCGTAGCCCTCGTCGGCCGCGTCCAGCATGGTCGCGCCGATGCTGACCGAATAGTGCAGCGCCCCCGAGTCGACGCTGGCCGGCGAATCCGCCACCACCCTGCGCAGCCGGTCCGCCGCCCGCACCGCGCCGAGCGCGTCGATGCTGGGAAGCAGGACCGCGAACTCCTCCCCGCCCAGGCGTGCGAACACGTCGGCCTCGCGCAACTGCGCGCTCACCGTCGCGGTGAAATGGCGCAGCACCTCGTCACCCGCGGCATGGCCGTGGGTGTCGTTGATGCGCTTGAAGAAGTCGAGGTCCATCAGCAGCAGCGCTGCCGGCGCCTGGTTGCGGCGCACGCGTCCGAGTTCGCCGCGCACGACCTCGACGAAGTGGCGGCGATTCCATAGCCCGGTGAGCGGATCGCTGGTGGCCAGTTGCAGCAGGCTCTCCTCCATCGCCTTGCGCTGCGAGATGTCCTGGTGGATGCCGACCATGCGCAGCGCCTCCCCGCCCGCGCCGCGATCGAGTACGCGGCCCGCCGCGAGCACCCAGACCCAATGCCCGCTCTTGTGCTTGAGCCGGTATTCCGCGCGATAAGCATCCTTGGTGCCGCGCAGGTGCGGCTCGAGCGAGTCGCGGATGTCGTACCAGTCGTCCGGATGCACCAGGGACTCCCAGCTCGATACATTCGCCGGCAGCTCATCCGCTGCATAGCCGAGCATCCTGCACCACATCGGGCTGAAATTCGCTCGCCCGCTCGGCACATCCCAGTCCCACAAACCGAGCTCGGCACCTTCGAGTGCGAGCATCAGGCGGCGTTCGCGCTCGGCGATCTGCTCGCGCACCCGGCGCCGCTCGGTGAAGTCCCGGCTGACGCGGATCTCGCCGAGCTGCACGCCGTCGAGGTCGAAATAGGGGGTGCGCAAGGTGTCGAGCAGACGTAGCGTTCCGTCCGCCGCCTCCAGCCACTCCTCGTGGTTCTCTGCGCAGCTCACGGTGTCCTGGCCGGCCCCGGCGAGCGGCAGCCGCCCCGCGAACAGCTCGCCGTCGCTGCGCCCGACCAGGGCCGCCTCGCGGATCCCGTAGGCCTCGGCGAAGGCCTTGTTGCAGCCCAGGTAACGGCCTTCCCGATCGCGGAAGGCGATCAGGTCGGGCACCGAATCGATCAGCCCGCGCAGCAGCGCCCGCTCGGCCGCCAGCGCCCGCTGTGGCGCACGCACGCCGGACACGAACACCGCGCGATAGATCATCGCGAACGCCGCCACCTTGTAGGCGTGCCCGAGCACGTTGTAAAGGTCGGCGACCGCGGCATAACGCGCGAAATGCAGCTCGGCCAGCGCCATCGTCGCCGCGGCGGCGGCCAGCCAGCCAGCGGCGGATTCGCCGTCCGCCAGCGCGCGGCGCGCGAGCAAGATCGCGGCAGCAAGGTGCAGCAGCACGAGCCCACCCTCCAGCACGCTCTTTAACGGGGTGACGCCCTGCCCCTCGATGAAGGTCGCCGGCAAGACCTGCGGGTGCGCGAGGACGAGCCAGCTCCAGCCGAAGGCGACGCCGATCGCAGCGAGGACGGCCCAGGCCGCGGCGGATCCGCCGCCATCGCGCTCCGGCAGCACGGCATGGGCGAGCAGGCCCAGCACACCGAGCAGACGTGCCATCAGCCAGAAGGCGATCGCCTTGTCCGCGCTGTTGGGCGTGAAGAAGGGCGGCATGCCCGGAAAGGACATCAGGTGGGCGAAATCGAGCAGCCCCACCGCGAGGCAGGCTGCGCCGAGCCAGACCAGCCGTGCCCCGCGCGCGCTGCGGCGCAGGTTCCAGCCAAGCGCGAACACCATCCCGGCGACCACGAGCGAGAAGATCTCCAGGCCTGAATGCAGCGGGAGGTAATCGCGCCCATCGGCGAACAGGCGCACCGGCGGCATGAAGACGCTGAGGACGAAGAGCACCCCGAGCAGGCCGGTGGCCTGCAGCGGACGACGGAAGCGGTGCCGCACCGAGGTCGCCAAGATCAACGCGCCTCGGGCACACCGCAGGAGCGTGGTTTGTCCCCCCAACCGGAAGGCATGGTATGGACGACCCGGGCAGCTTGCCGAGCGCTGCACGGGACGAAGATTGAAGGACGCGGGGACATCGCGTAATTATGCATGATCGACCCGCGACCGCCGCCGCGGCTGCGCACCCCGCGTGCATTATTTCGCGTCGGCAGGCACCTCGCTCAGCCCTCCCGGCGGCGCACGCGCAGGATCTGGCGCGAAATCCAGAACATCGGCAGCAAGCCCACCGCCACGATGATCAGCGCCGCGGTCGAGGCTTCGGCCAGGCGCTCGTCGGCCGCAAGCGTGTGCGCCTGGGTGGCGAGGGTGTCGAAGTTGAAGGGTCGGATCACCAGCGTGGCGGGCAGCTCCTTCATGACATCGACGAACACCAGCAGGCCGGCGGTGAGCAGGCTACCGCGCAGCATCGGCATGTGCACCCGCCTCAGCGTCGCCCACTTGCCGAAGCCCAGGCTGCGCGAGGCGTCGTCCATGTTGGGGGTGATCTTGCCCAGGCTGGACTCGACCGTCTGCAGCGCCACTGCGAGGAAGCGCGCCAGGTACGCGTAGATCAGCGCGGCGATGCCGCCGGTGAGCAGCAGCCCGGGGTTCGTCCCCCACAACGCCTCCCAGCCCTGGGCCAGCCAGCGATCCACCCGGGTGAGCGGGATCAGCACGCCCACCGCGATCACCGAGCCGGGCACCGCGTAGCCCAGTCCGACGATGCGGTTGAGCACCTGCGGCAGGCGCGAGCGCGCCAGGCGTGCGGCGTAGGCGAGCAGCACTGCGAGCAACACCGCCACCACCGCGGTGATCGCCGCGAGCACGAAGCTGTTGTGCGCCAGCTCGACGAAGCGCGCGCCGAACTGGGCATCGCCCTCGAGGAAGGCCATGCGCAGCAGCAGCGCCGCCGGCAGCAGGAAGCCGAGCAGCAGCGGCATGAAGCAGGCGAACGCGGCGAGCACACCGAGCGCCAGCGGCAGGCGCAGCCGCACCGGCATCGCCACCTGGCGCGAGGTGTTGTTGAAGCGCGCCCGCCCGCGCGACATGCGCTCCAGGGTCAGCACCAGGACCACGAAGGCGAGCAGCGCGGCCGACAGCTGCGCGGCGGCGATGCGGTCGCCGAGCGAGAACCAGGCGCGATAGATGCCGGTGGTGAAGGTCTGCACGCCGAAGTAGGACACGGTGCCGAAGTCGGCCAGCGTCTCCATCAGCGCCAGCGCGGTGCCGGCCACCACCGCCGGGCGCGCCAGCGGCAGGGAGACGCGGAAGAACGAGCCCCACGGACCCAGCCCGAGCGTGCGCCCGGCCTCGAGCATCCCGCCCGCACGCTCCAGGAAGGCGGTGCGCGCGATCATGTAGACATACGGGTAGAGCACGAACATGAACATCGCCACCGCGCCGCCGACGGTGCGCACGTCGGGGAACCAGTAGTCGCCGCGCCCCCATCCGAAGGTCTCGCGCAGCCAGCCCTGCACCGGGCCGACGAACTGGAGAAAATCGGTATACACGTAGGCCATCACATAGGCCGGCATCGCCAGCGGCAGCACCAGCGCCCACTCCAGGAAGCGCCGCCCGGGAAAGTCCAGCATCGTCGTCAGCCAGGCCGAGGTCACGCCGATCGACGACACCCCCAGGCCGACGCCGATGCATAGCACCACGGTGTTGAACACGAACTCGCCGAGCACCGTGTCGGCCAGGTGCGACCAGGTCGCCCCGGTGTCGCCGGCGAGCACGTTGGAGAACACCGACAGCACCGGCGCCGCGATCAGCGTGGCCACCACAACCGCCAGCACTGTCAGCGAAGAAAACCGAATGCGCATCGCGCCCTGCCCTGCCGTCGAATCCATGCCGTTCCCATGATTGCGCCCCGGCGCCGGAAATCGGCCCCCGCGAACTGAGCGAATTATAATTGATCGCATTTGGAACACCGGGGTGCAATAATTCCCCACGCCCATAGGCCCTCGACGACCGCGATGTCCCACCTCGACCTTTCCCGCATCGACCTCGCCTTCGGCAGCCACCTCGTGGTCCGCCAGCTCTCACTGCAGCTCGAGAAGGGCCGCATCGGCTGCCTGCTCGGGCCTTCCGGCTGCGGCAAGACCACGGTGCTGCGCTGCATCGCCGGCTTCGAACGGCTGGCGGCCGGCGAGATCCGCCTCGACGGCGAGGTCGTCAGCACGCCGCGCCACATGCTGCCGCCCGAGCGCCGGCGCATCGGCATGGTGTTCCAGGACTATGCGCTCTTCCCGCATCTCTCGGTGGCGGACAATATCGGCTTCGGCCTCCGGCGCGACAGCGCCGCCGTGCGCAACGCGCGGGTGGACGAGCTGCTCGCGCTGGTCGGCCTCGCCGGACAGGGCCGCAAGTATCCGCACGAGATGTCCGGCGGCCAGCAGCAGCGCGTCGCGCTCGCGCGTGCACTCGCTCCCAAGCCCAGCCTGCTGCTGCTCGACGAGCCCTTCTCCAATCTCGACGTCGAATTGCGCGAACGCCTGTCGTACGAGGTGCGCGAGATCATCAAGGCCGCCGACACCACCGCGATCCTGGTCACCCACGACCAGCACGAGGCCTTCGCAGTGGCCGACGAGATCGGCATCATGCACGAGGGTCGCATCCAGCAATGGGATACGCCCTACAACCTCTACCACCGCCCGGCCAACCGCTTCGTCGCCGACTTCATCGGCCAGGGTGCCTTCCTGCGCGGCAAGGTGCTCGACGATCACCGCGTGCAGATCGAGCTCGGCGTGCTCGACAGCACGCAGCCGCTGGTGTGCTGCGCCGACTGCGCCGGTTGCGTGCATGGCAGCCCGGTCGACGTGCTGCTGCGCCCAGACGACCTCGTGCACGACGACGCCAGCGCGCTGCGCGCCGAGGTGGTGCATAAGGCTTTCCGCGGCGCAGACATCCTGTACACCCTGCGCCTGGCGGGCGGCGCGCGCGTGCTCTCGCTGGTGCCCAGCCACCACAACCACGCCATCGGCGAGCGCATCGGCATCCGCCTCGACGTCGACCACGTCGTCACCTTCTCCGACGAGCGCGCCGACGAGTGCGCGCCCGCCCATCCCGCAGCGTCTCTGGCATGATCCCCTGGCTGGGCGCGGAGCCGGGCTTCCCCGCCGACGAGCGCGCTTTGCGCGAACCCAACGGGCTGCTCGCCGCCGGTGGCGCGCTCACCCCACCCTGGCTGCTCGCCGCCTACCGCCGCGGCATCTTCCCCTGGTTCAGCGAGGGCGAACCCATCCTGTGGTGGACACCCGACCCTCGCCTGGTGCTCGTGCCCGACGAATTCCACGTCAGCCATTCGCTGCGCAAGACCCTGCGCCGACGGCGCTTCGAGGTCAGGACGGACACCGCCTTCGCCGAGGTGCTGCTGGCCTGCGCCGCGGCGCGCGCCGGCGGCCCGGGCACCTGGATCACCCCCGCGATGCGCGCCGCCTACCAGCGCATGCACGAACTGGGCTGGGCGCACAGTGTCGAATGCTGGCGAGAGGGCCGGCTGGTGGGCGGACTCTACGGCATGGCGATCGGCCGCGTGTTCTTCGGCGAGTCGATGTTCGCGCGCGAGACCGACGCCTCCAAGGTGGCGCTCGCCCATCTCGCGCGGCTGCTCGCCGAACGCGGCTATGGCATGATCGACTGCCAGATGACCACCGCCCACCTGTGCTCGCTCGGGGCACGCGAGGTGCCGAGGGCGCGTTTCACCGCCGCCCTGCGCCAGTGGGCGCACGACGGCCCGGCGCCGCAGCGCTGGGCCGAGCGAACAATGCAGGACTTCGACTGGAACTGACGCAGGACGGCAAGTTGCACGACGGACGCGATGAAATCGGACTATCCCTACGCCCTCATCCAGTTCTACGCCACGGCGCCCTACGCATGCTCCTACCTGGCCGGGCGGAGCGCGCGCTCGCAGGTCGCCACCCCGGGCCATCTCATCGACCCGCAGGTCTATAGCGAACTCGTGCGCCGCGGCTTTCGCCGCAGCGGGGTGTTCACCTACCGCCCCTATTGCGACCACTGCCAGGCCTGCGTGCCGGTGCGCGTGCCGGTCGAGCGCTTCCAGCCCGACCGCAGCCAGCGCAGGACATGGGCTCGACATGCAGATCTGATCCCGATCGAGCGTCCCCTCGAATTCGTCGAGGAGCACTACCAGCTCTACCAGCGCTACCAGACCGCCCGCCACGCCGGCGGCGGCATGGACCTCGACAACCGCGAGCAGTACGCCCATTTCCTGCTGCAGAGCCATGTCGACACCCGCCTGGTGGAGTTCCGCAGCTATGGCAGCCTGCGCATGGTGAGCGTGATCGATCGCCTCACCGACGGCCTGTCGAGCGTCTACACCTTCTACGATCCCGACCAGCCGCGCAGCGCCTTCGGCACTTGGGGCGTGCTCTGGCAGATCGAGGCGTGCAGGGTGCTCGGACTGCCGCACGTGTACCTGGGCTACTGGATCGGCGAGAGCCCGAAGATGGCCTACAAGGCGCGCTTCCGCCCGCTCGAGGCGCTGATCGACGGCGACTGGCAGCCCTTTCCGGGCGATTTCGCCTGATCACGGCGCCCGGCGGTCGGGTCGACTCGCTACAATCTCGCGATGCTCTACGAACTCGCCCGCCCCCTCCTGTTCGCGCTCGACCCCGAGACCGCCCACAACCTCACCCTGCATGGCCTGCACTATGCCGGCAAGCTGCTGCCCGCCGCCGAGCCGGAGCCGGCGAGCGCGGTCGAGGTCATGGGCCTGCGCTTTCCCAACCGCGTCGGCCTCGCCGCCGGGCTCGACAAGAACGGCGAGGCGATCGACGGCCTCGCCCGCCTCGGTTTCGGCTTCCTCGAGATCGGCACGATCACGCCGCGCCCGCAGCCGGGCAACCCCCGCCCGCGCATGTTCCGCCTGCCCGAGGTGCGGGGCATCATCAATCGCATGGGCTTCAACAACCACGGCGTCGACGTCCTGCTCGCGCACGTGCGTGCGGCGAAGTACCGCGGCATCCTCGGCATAAACATCGGCAAGAACTTCGACACCCCGATCGAGCGTGCCGCCGACGACTACCTCGCCTGCCTGGAAAAAGTGTACGCCCTGGCGAGCTACGTCACGGTGAACATCTCCTCGCCCAACACCAAGAACCTGCGCCAGCTGCAGGGCGAATCCGAACTCGACGACCTCCTCGGCCGCCTCAAGGCGGCGCAGACCCGCCTCACCGAGCAACATGGGCGCTACGTCCCGCTCACCCTCAAGATCGCCCCCGACCTCGACGACGCGCAGGTGAGCAACATCGCCGACGCGCTGCGCCGCCACCGCATCGACGGCGTGATCGCCACCAATACCACGATCGCGCGCGACAAGGTGCAGGGCATCGCCCACGGCAACGAACAGGGCGGCCTGTCGGGCGCGCCGGTGTTCGAGGCTTCCACCGCCGTGGTGCGCAAGCTCGCGCACGCGCTCGCCGGCGAGTTGCCGATCATCGCCGCCGGAGGCGTGCTCGAGGGCGCACAGGCGCGCGCCAAGCTCGAGGCCGGCGCCGCTTTGGTTCAGCTCTACAGCGGACTCATCTACCGCGGCCCGGCACTGGTGCGCGAATGCGTGCGCGCCACCGCGGGGTGAGTCCTTCCCCGACCTCTTCCTTCACCCGGCGAGCAGCACGCCGCGCTCGTCCGCAGCGGCGCCCGTGCCGACCTTCCGACCCTCCGAGGAGCCCAAGATGACTCATCGCCGCCAGTTCGTCCTCTCCGCCGCCGCGCTTGCGGTCGCAGCCACCCTGCCCTTCGCCGCCCACGCCGCGGACGCCGCGAAGGTCGGCTTCGTCTATGTGAGCCCGATCGGCGATGCCGGCTGGACCTACCAGCACGACCTCGGTCGCAAGGAGCTCGAGAAGACGCTCGGCGGCAGGATCGAGACGCGCTACGTCGAGAACGTCGCGGAAGGTGCCGATGCCGAGCGCGTGATCCGCGAGTTCGCCGCCAGCGGCAGCAAGATCGTGTTCGCCACCAGCTTCGGCTACATGAACTACGTCGAGCGCGTCGCCCGCCAGTTCCCCAACGTCACCTTCCTGCACGCCACCGGCTACAAGTCGGCGAAGAACTTCGCGCCCTACAACGCGCGCTTCTACGAGGGCCGCTACCTCAACGGCGTGATCGCCGGCAAGATGACCAAGTCCAACGTCCTCGGCTACGTCGGCGCCTTCCCGATCCCCGAGGTGCTGCAGGGCATCAACGCGTTCACCCTGGGCGCGCGCAGCGTGAACCCGAACGTCGAGGTGCGGGTGATCTGGGCCAACAGCTGGTACGACCCGGGCAAGGAGCGCGAGGCGGCGATGACCCTGATCTCGCAGGGCGCCGACATGCTCACCCACCACACCGACTCCACCGCCACCGTCCAGGCCGCGGAAGAAAAGGGCGTGTACGCCTTCGGCTACCACTCCGACATGTCGAAGTACGCGCCCAAGTCCCAGCTCACCGCCACCACCCACCACTGGGGCGAGTTCTACGCCCGCACCGTCGACGCGGTGCTCGGGGGCACGTGGAAGCCGGAGGGCGTGTGGGGTGGCATGAAGGACGGCATGATCCGCCTCGCCCCGCTCAACCCGGCGATTCCGGCCGACGTGCAGGCCATGGTCAAGGAACTCCAGGGCCGCATCACCGCCGGCAGCCTGCATCCCTTCACCGGCCCGGTGCTCGACCAGGCCGGGAAGGAACGCCTCGCCGCCGGTGCGGTGATGGACGATGCCACCCTGGGCAGGATGGACTACTTCGTCCAGGGCGTCGGTTCGCGCCTGCCCACCGCCAAGTAAGCCTGCTTCCCCACCACGTCGGTTCCACCCGGCGACGAGACCGCCCCCGTGCGGAGCGGGCAGCCCCCCGCTCGCTTCACGGTGTGGGCGGGTCGGCGCGATCCGGGCGGTCCGCCCACGCCTCGTCGTCGGCCGGAAGGCCGTTGCGCAGGCAGGCCGAGATCCCGGTGGCGATCGCGTCGGCCATGCGCGCCTGGCGTTCGGGGTCGCGCAGCAACAGTTCCTCGTCGCGGTTTTTCAGGATGCCGGCTTCGAACAGCACTGCCGGCATGCGCGCGTGGCGCAGCACCGCCAGCCCGTCGTAGTGGTGCACCGCGTGCTCGCGGTCGGCGTAGCTGCGCCGGCGGCCGTTCTTGTGCGTGGGCTCGAAACCCATGCGCTGCAGGCGGGCGCCGATCGCACGCGCACACAGGATGCTCATGGCCGTATCGGGGTTGTCGCGCGAGACGAAGAGCGAATGCCCGGCGAACTCGTCGTTGTAGTCGAGCGCACGCCCCTCCCAGGTCCACGGGCGCAACTCGACGGCATTGACCGAGTCGTGATGCAGCGAGAGCAGGAAGGCCGCTCCGGCCTCGCCGGCGGCCTGCGGCCGCGCGCGCAGGCTCGCGATGCGGCCGTCGGCGTTGATGGTGCTCACCGCCCAGCCGCGCGCGTGCAGTGCATCGACCACATGCACGGAAAGATCGCGGTTGAACTCGAACTCGCTGCGGCCGCGCGCGCTCGTCGCCCCGGGCGCGTCCAGGGTGTGGCCGACGTCGACAGCCACCGGCCCTGGCCCCTCCCCGCCAGCCAGCGCCCCCCCCGCGATCGCCGCCAGCACGAGCGCAAGCAGCCCGTGGCGCGGCGCGCGCCGCCACGCATCCCCGGTCCGTGCGTGCCCCGAGGCCTGCAAAGACCCGCAAAGCGAGCGCCCATGCGGATGGAAAAGTTCCACTCGGGCTACATCTTGATTCAAATCATGGAGAGCGCGGGTGCCCGCCGTGACAATCCGCCCACCATCGGCATTGCCGTGGACAGTTGTACCCCTGACCCACGCGGGCGAACCGAGACCTTCCTGACAAAACGAGACAAGCGATGAGGAGTACTCCATGAGCGGTATTTTCACAAAATCGATGGCGCGGAACATCTTCTACGGGGGGACGACGTTCTTCTTCCTGTTGTTCCTGGCGCTCACCTTCGACACCGAGCGCGAGCTGCCCAACCGGGACAACCGCGCCGCCATCACCCCCGAGGTTGCCGCCGGCAAGCACATCTGGGAAACCCGCAACTGTCTGGGCTGCCACACGCTGCTCGGCGAGGGCGCCTACTTCGCTCCCGAACTCGGCAACGTCTACAAGCGCCGCGGCGGCGACTTCATCAAGGGCTGGATGCAGGCCATGCCCACCGGAGCCCCCGGCCGTCGCCAGATGCCGCAGTTCAACCTCACCGATGAAGAGCTCGACCAGCTGGTGGCCTTCCTGAAGTACACCTCGGAAATCAACACCGCCAACTGGCCGCCCAACATCGAGGGCTGATCGGAACTCTGGAGACCACAAGGGGATATCCATGCAATACAAATCACAAGCGGTCGCCATGCCCTACTTCATCGCGGCGATCGGTCTGTTCGTGGGGCAAATCATCTTCGGCCTGATTCTGGGCCTGCAGTACGTCGTCGGGGACTTCCTGTTCCCGGAGATCCCGTTCAACGTCGCGCGGATGGTTCACACCAACCTGCTGATCGTGTGGCTGCTGTTCGGCTTCATGGGTGCGGCCTACTACCTGATCCCGGAAGAGACCGAGACCGAACTCTTCAGCCCGAAGCTGGCGCTGGCGATGTTCTGGATCTTCCTGGTGGCCGGTGCGCTGACCATCGTGGGCTACCTGCTCGTGCCTTACAGCACGCTGGCGTCCATGACGGGCAACGACATCCTCGCCACCATGGGCCGGGAGTTCCTCGAGCAGCCGCTGTTGACCAAGATCGGCATCGTGATCGTCGCGCTCGCCTTCCTGTTCAACATCACGATGACCGTGCTCAAGGGCCGCAAGACCGTCATCAGCATCGTGCTGCTGCTCGGCTTGTGGGGTCTGGCGATCTTCTTCCTGTTCTCCTTCTACAACCCGGTCAACCTCGTCCGCGACAAGTTCTACTGGTGGTGGGTGGTTCACCTCTGGGTGGAAGGCGTGTGGGAACTGATCATGGCCGCGATGCTCGCCTTCGTGCTCATCAAGGTCACCGGTGTAGACCGTGAAGTGATCGAGAAGTGGCTGTACGTCATCATCACCCTGGCGCTCGTGACCGGCATCATCGGTACCGGCCACCACTACTTCTGGATCGGCACGCCGGAATACTGGCAGTGGTGGGGTTCGATCTTCTCCGCGCTGGAGCCGATCCCCTTCTTCGCCATGACCGTCTTCGCGTTCAACATGGTCAACCGTCGTCGTCGCGAGCACCCGAACAAGGCTGCCGTGCTGTGGGCGCTCGGTACCGGCGTGATGGCCTTCCTCGGCGCTGGCGTGTGGGGCTTCCTGCACACCCTGGCTCCGGTGAACTACTTCACCCACGGCTCGCAGATCACCGCCGCGCACGGTCACATGGCGTTCTACGGCGCCTACGTGATGGTCGTGATCACCATGATCAGCTATGCCATGCCGATCCTGCGCGGCCGCGCCGCCAACTCGACCAAGGCGCAAGTGCTGGAGATGTGGGCGTTCTGGCTGATGACCATCGCGATGGTCTTCATCACCCTGTTCCTGACCGCCGCCGGCATCCTGCAGGTCTGGCTGCAGCGCGTGTCCGACACCCCGATGTCCTTCATGGCCACCCAGGATCAGCTGATGCTGTTCTACTGGATGCGCGAATGGGCGGGCGTGATGTTCTTCATCGGCCTGCTGGCCTATCTCGCCAGCTTCTTCGTGAAGGGCGATGCCAAGGGGGTCGTGCACGGCTGAGCCCTGCCGACCGAAATGCGGTAACAAGCCTGGATCATCCAGGGTAAGGGGTTGGGGCGGCGCGAGCCGCCCCTCTTTTTTTGCGTGCCACGCTCGCAGCATGGAGCGGCCGCTAGAATGTCGGGCTTCGTCCGCGCCCGAACGGCACTCCGCTGCCACCGGATCCCCCCGGCGCGCGCGTCCCATCGCCTCCGCTCGCTCCCCTCCGCCCGTGCCCAACGCCTCCCTTCCGCCCTCCCCGCCGTCCCACGACGCACCTCCCGTCCTGCACCCGAGCGGCGTCGAGCGCCCCTTCCGCATCGCGATCAACGGCTACGGCCGCATCGGTCGTTGCTACCTGCGTGCCCTGCACGAAGCCGGCCTCGCCGAGCGCTACCGCATCGTCGCGATCAACGAGCCTGCGGACCTCGCCAGCATCGCCTACCTCACCCGCTTCGACTCGACCCATGGCAGGTTTCCGGGGGTGGTGGACCGCAGCGAGCGCGAGCTGATCGTGGACGGTCATGCGATCCACGTGAGCCACGCGAGCACCCCGGAAGAGGTCGACTGGACCGTGCTGGGGCTCGATCTCGTCGTCGAGTGCTCCGGACAGTACGGCGGACGCCGCGACTTGCAGCGCTTCATCGCTGCCGGCTGCCCGCGACTCCTGCTGTCGCACCCCGGCAACGGCGCCGAGGATGTGGATGTCACAGTGGTGTTCGGCATCAACGAGGACGAGCTGCGCGGCCCCGGGCGCCTGGTGTCTAACGCGTCGTGCACCACCAACGCCGTGGTCCCGGTGCTCGACTGCCTGCACCGCGAGATCGGCATCGAGCAGGCCCTGCTCACCACACTGCATTCGGCGATGAACGACCAGCCGCTGATCGACGGCTACCACCACGCCGACCTGCGCCGCACGCGCTCGGCGATGCAGTCGATCATCCCGGTGTCGACCGGTCTGGCGCGCGGCGTCGAACGCCTGCTGCCGGCGCTCGCCGGACGCGTCCAGGCGAAGGCGATCCGCGTGCCCACCCACAACGTCTCGGCGATCGACATGGTGCTGAGCTTCGGCCGCGAGGTCTCGGCCGAGGCCGTCAACCGCCTGCTGCGCGAGACCGCCGCCGGGCCGCAGCGTGGCCTGCTCGCGTGCTCCGACGAGGCGCACGCCTCGATCGACTTCAACCACGACCCGCACTCGGCGATCATCGACTGCAGCCAGACGCGCGCAGTCGGAGCGAAGATGCTCAACCTGGTGGTGTGGTTCGACAACGAATGGGGCTTCGCCAGCCGCATGGTCGACGTCACCCGGCGCTGGCTGGCGGCGGCGGGCTGAACACGAACGAATCCCAATTAACCACGATCAAGTTAAACCCGCGCCCTTCTGCCTAGACTGCGCCGCATGAATACCGTCACCACTCCGCCGAGTTCCCTGCCGGCCGGCGGACCGGCACAGGCGCACGGCCCCCGCCTTGCGGGCGACCTCGCGATCTGGTTCTTCATCCTCGCCGAGCTGCTCGCCTTCGGGGTCTTCTTCGCCGCCTACGCCTTCGCGCGCGCCAAGAACATCGAACTCTTCGCCGCCGAGCAGGCCGCACTCAACCGCAACGCGGGCGCGCTCAACACCGTGCTGCTGCTCACTGCGAGCTACTTCGTGGTGCGCGCCGTGCAGGCCGCCGAGGCCCAGGCCTCGCGACAGTGCGCCAACTGGCTGGGCGGCGCGATCCTCACCGGCCTCGGCTTCATCGTCGTCAAGCTGAGCGAGTACGCCGCAGCGTTCGAGCACAACATCAGCCTCTCGAGCAGCACCTTCCACATGTTCTACCTGTCGCTGACCTTCTTCCACTTCATGCATGTGATCCTGGGTCTGGTAATCCTGATCGCGATGTGGAACGGCGCGCGCCAGGGCCGCTACCGCCCGGGCGAGATGAACGGACTGGAGACCGGCGCCGCCTACTGGCACATGGTCGACCTGGTCTGGCTGATCCTCTTCCCGCTCGTCTACGTCATCCACTGAGGAGCCCGCCATGAGCGCACGCATGCACGGAACGCCCCGCGGCTCCACGATCCTGTTCGCCACCCTGATCCTCGCCACCGTCGCCACCTGGGGCATGGGCTCGCTCGGCGTGACCGGCACCTGGGGCGTCGCCATCCTCGCCGCGATCTCGTTCTGGAAGGGCGCGGTGGTCATCCTCGATTTCATGGCGCTGCGCCATGCACCGCTGCTCTGGCGCGCGATCACGATGGGCTGGATCATCGTCGTCTGGGCGCTGATCGCCATCGCCTACATCAAGGGACTCGCCCAATGAAGCCCGATACGCCCAACCTCGACATTCCCTTCTACCAACCCGCCGGCGACGAGGTGGACATCTTCCAGCACGCCTGGAAGAACCGCCTGCCCCTGCTGATCAAGGGCCCCACCGGCTGCGGCAAGACGCGCTTCGTCTCGCACATGGCCGCCCGCCTCGGCCTGCCCCTGTACACCGTGGCCTGCCACGACGACCTCACCGCCTCCGACCTCGTCGGTCGCCACCTGATCGGCGACGGCAAGACCATGTGGTGCGACGGGCCGCTCACGCGCGCGGTACGCGAAGGCGGCATCTGCTACCTCGACGAGGTGGTCGAGGCACGCAAGGACACCACCGTGGTGCTGCACCCGCTCGCCGACGACCGTCGCGTGCTGCCGATCGACCGCACCGGCGAGCTCCTCGAGGCGCCACCCTCCTTCATGCTGGTGGTGTCCTACAACCCCGGCTACCAGAACCTGCTCAAGGGCATGAAGCCTTCGACCCGCCAGCGCTTCGTCAGCCTGCGCTTCGACTTCCCGCGCCCCGAGCAGGAAGAGGCGGTGCTGATCGGCGAGACCGCCTGCGCACCGGACCTGGCCAAGCGCCTGGTTGCCATCGCCAACGCGCTGCGCGCGCTCAAGGACCGCGACCTGGAAGAGGCCGCGAGCACCCGCCTGCTCGTGTATACCGCCCTGCTCGTCAAGGACGGCATGGACCCGGTCGCCGCCAGCCGGGTCGGCATCGTCGAGAGCCTGACCGACGACGCCGACGTCGCCGAGGGACTGATGGAGGTGGTCGCCGCCACCTTCGGCCGCTGAAGGCCGGGACATCGAGATGGAAATCAAGCGCGCCGATCCGCTCCGCCACGTCATGCCCGGCCCGCGCCTGGCGGTCGTCGCCGAGGCGCTGTTCCTGATCAACCTGATGCTCCTGCCCGGGCTGGCATTCCTCGCGCTGATGGTGCTGTGGTACCTGCATCGCGGGCACCCCGATCCGCTGGTGCGCAATCACCTGCGCCAGACCGGGTGGACCTGCATCTGGGGCGGGCTGCTGCTGGTCGTGATCAGCGTCGCGATCTTCCTGCTCGGCGGCTTCGACAATCCGTGGACCTGGGTGATCGGGGTGCTCTATTTCACCTTCGTCCACTCGAGCCTGATCCTGCTCGGCGTGATGGGCCTGTCGCGCGCGATCAACGGCCGCAGCTGGCGCTTCCCGGTGTTCGGACCGCGCGAGCCCTCCTGAGCCGGCCGGTGACCACGATGAACACCGGAGCCCCTGCGCGCAAACCGCAGCGCGTCATCCCGATCGCGACCGCCCCTGCGGGCGATGCGGCCGCCGCCGCGGCGATGCAGCGCCGCCGGCGTGCGTTCCAGGCCGGCTTCTTCGCGCTCTTCGTGCTCGCGCCGGTATTCGATCTCTTCCGCTACGACCTCGACGCCGACCACGCCTGGCTGCTCGGCATGGAATGGCGGCTCGGCCTCGACCCCTTCCTCGCCGGCCAGGCGAGCGCACTCGAGGCGGCCGGGAGCATCATCCTGAATCTCTTCGTGCCCCTGCTCGCGCTCGCCGCGCTGGTCATCGGCGCGGCGTGGAAGTGGGGACGGCTGTACTGCGGCTGGCTGTGCCCGCACTTCTCGGTGGTGGAGTCGATCAACCGGCTGATGGCGCGCGCTTCGGGCAAGGCCTCGGTATGGGACCGCCACCTGCTGCCGGCGTGGAAGCCCGACGGCCGCCCCGCGCGGGTGGACGCGCGCTGGTGGGGCGTCGTCGTGCCGGCGGCGGTGGGCTTCGCCTTCCTGTGGGCGGTGGTGCTGCTCACCTACCTGCTGCCGCCCGCGCAGGTGTACGGCAACCTCTTCGCCGGCGAGCTCACGCGCAACCAGGCGATCTTCCTCACCGCGGCCACGGTGGTGCTGAGCCTCGAGTTCCTCTTCGCACGTCACCTGTTCTGCCGCTTCGTGTGCGCCGTCGGGCTGTTCCAGAGCCTGGCCTGGATGGGCAACCGCGACGCGCTGGTGGTCGGCTTCGAGCGCGAGCGCGCGAGCGATTGCTCGAACTGCCTGCCCGACCGCCAGTCCGCCTGCGACGCCGCCTGCCCGATGCGGCTGCGCCCGCGCAACATCAAGCGCCACATGTTCACCTGCACCCAGTGCCGCCAATGCGTCGACGCCTGCGCGACCACCCAGCACGCCAACCCGCAGGGGCCGCTGCTGTCCTGGGTGGCCGGCGAGGCGGCGCGCCAGAACGAGGCCGGGTTCCGCGCACTCAAGGATCGCTGACGCCATGGAAGAAACCGTAGGCCTGCTCTGGCACCGCCTCATCACCCGCGCCGCCGGCGGACACTTCCCCAAGGCGGCGGTCCGCCTGCGCGACATCGAGAAGACCGCGGGCGTGTTCTTCCGCGCCCTCGGCGGCGACCCCGGCCTGCGCCTGGCGGCCGCCACCACCGACGAGCATGGCGCGCGGCGCAGCCTGCTGCAGCGCATCGCCGGCGCCGACGAACGCGTCGCGCGCGCGCGCATGGACGTGTCCACGCTGCGCCTGCCGCCCGAGCTCGACGTGCTGCCCGAGCGCGGCCTCAACCGCGACCTCTACCTCTGGCTCGCCGCCGTGGCCGCCGCGCCCCCCGCGGAGGATGGCGACGGCCACCCCGCGCTCGGCCCCGTGCCCGACGAGCCGATCGACGAGGCCGCCACCCGCGAGCTGCGCGAGAACCAGGCCGCCACCCTGCGCGCCCTGGCGCGCTGGCCGGGCATCCAGGCACGCTACCGCCGCCTGGTCGACGCGATGATCGCCCAGCGCCCCAGGCTCGACAAGCTGCCGCCCGCCGAGGCCGAACGCGAGAAGCTGATCCGCCTCGCCCTGCACGCCCCCGGCAGCGTCGCCGCCCTGCCCCGCCTGCCCGCCAAGGCGCGCGCCACCCAGCCCGTGCTGCTGTGGCTGAGCGAGTTCCACGCCAGCGCCGCGGGCGGCAGCGGCGGCGCCGGCGCGGGCGGCGAGCTCGGCGAGGCCGGCGCCAGCCGTCCCGGCAAGGACAGCAGCCGCCAGGCCCACCGTGTCGAGCGCCAGGAGAAAATGCCGGAAAAGCACGGCATGATCATCCCCTTCCGCGCCGAGAGCCTGCTGTCGGTGGCGGAGTTCATCAAGGTCCAGCGCAGCACCGACGACGAGCCCGACGACAACGCCGCCGACGCCGCCGCCAACCTCGACCACCTGTCGATCACCCGCGACGGCGAGCGCGTCGCCTCCAAGGTGCGCTTCGACCTCGACCTGCCCTCGGCTGCCGAGGACGACGTCGTGCTCGGCGACGGCATCCCGCTGCCCGAGTGGGACTACCGCAAGAACCTGCTGCTCGAGGACCACGTCCGCCTCGCCGAGCTCACCCCCTCGATCCACGACCCGCGCGCCGCCCCATGCGCCCTGCCCGAGCACCTGCGCCGCACTGCGCGCCGGCTGCACCGCCAGTTCGCCGCGCTCACTCCGGGCAGACGCTGGCTCAAGGCGCAGGTCGACGGCACCGAGCTCGACCTCGACGCGGTGGTGCGCGCCGCCACCGACCGCGCCACCGGCCACCATCCGTCCGATCAGCTCTACCTCTCGCTCGAGAAGCGCGAGCGCGACCTCGCCTGCCTGGCGCTGGCCGATCTGTCGCTGTCGACCGATTCCTGGGTCTCCTCCGAGGCGCGTGTGATCGACGTCATCCGCGACTCGCTGCTGCTCTTCGGCGAAGCCCTGCTCGCCACCGGCGACAGCTTCGCGCTATGCGGCTTCTCCTCGGTCAAGCGCAGCAACGTGCGCTTCCACCGCCTCAAGGACTTCGACCAGCGCTTCGACGACCGCGCGCGCGGCCGCATCATGGCGATCAAGCCGGGCTACTACACCCGCCTGGGCGCGGCGATCCGCCACGCCACCACGATCCTCGACCGCCAGCGCGCCGCACGCCGCATCCTGCTGATCCTGTCCGACGGCAAACCCAACGACCTCGATCTCTACGACGGCCGCTACGGCATCGAGGACACCCGCGTCGCCGTCGTCGAGGCACGCAACCGCGGTGTGGTGCCGTTCTGCGTTACCATCGACCGCGAAGGCGCAAGCTACCTGCCGCACCTCTTCGGTCCGGCCGGCTACGCGGTGATCCGCCAACCCGACGAGTTGCCCGCACGCCTGCCCATGTTCTATGCCCAGCTCACCCGCTGAAGCCATGCCTCGTAACGCCACCCCGGTCGGGGAAAGACCTGTCCGGATCGATTCCTCCCCCGCCAGCCCGGTCACGGAGATCGACCGCCTGTGCCGGTTGCTCGCGCGCGCGCCGCTCTTCAACGGCCTCGCCTGCGAGGATATCGTCCGCTTCGCGCGTGGTGTGCGCGAGGTACGGGTCGCGCGCGGCGAGATCCTGTTCCATCGCGGCGACCCCTGCCACGGCTTCCACCTCATCCTCGACGGCCAGATCAAGCTCGCCTTCACCTCGGCCGAGGGCAACGAGAAGGTGGTCGACATCCTCTACGCCGGACGCAGCTTCGGCGAGGCGGTGATGTTCATGGAAAAGCCCTACGTCGTGATGGCGCAGGCACTGACCGACGCCACCCTGCTGCACATCGGCAAGCAGATCTTCTTCGAGGAAATGTCGGGCGATCCCTTGTTCTGCCGCAAGATCATCGCCGGCCTGGCCCAGCGACTGCATCTGCTGATGGCCAACGTCGAGAGCTACTCGCTGCGTTCGGGTCGCGACCGCGTGGTGGGCTATCTGCTGCGCGAAGAGGAGCGTGACGGCGACGGGGTGGCCGAAGGCTCGGTGTCGTTGCGCCTGCCCACCAGCAAGGGCACGATCGCCTCGCGGCTCAACCTCACCCAGGAACACTTCTCCCGCATCCTCAGCGAGCTCACCAGCGCAGGCCTCATCCAGGTCGAAGGCCGCACCATCCACATCCCCGACATCGGCCGCCTGCGCCGAAGCCTGGGTTGAGGGTCACGCCTTTCAGCGCGTCAAACCCGCACCCACGCTTCCGGAACGTCGCAATCGCGTCTCGCATCGCTCCTGCAGTGCGATTCTTGAGCCGTCGTGAATGTCCGGGCGATGCAAAAGGGGCCCGCAGGCCCCTTTCCTGTTAGTGGGCGCCCCGCAAGCGCTCAACCCTCCTTGCCGTCCACCCGCGCATACCAGAGGTAGGGGGCGTAGCGCCACAGGTAGAGCAGGAAGGCGATCGACCACAGCGTGGCGGCCGCATGCACGCCGCCGAACTGTGCGGCCGGGAAGAAGCCCACGGTCAGCACCCGCACCAGCGCGGCGATCAGCACCAGGGCGTAGGCCGCGGTCTCGATGCGACCGGCGATCAGCATGCGGCCGGTGTGGCCGAGCGCGGTGCGGGTAATCATGCCGATGATGAGGCCGCCGGTCGCGCCGATGGCCAGGGCATGGACTCCGGCCGAGCGCGGCAGCACGCCGAACTGGGTGAGCGCGAGCAGCGCCAGGCCGAGCGGAATCCACAGATAGGCCAGTTGCAGCACCCACAGGATGGGATGGCCGCGCGTCGCCCAAGGGTTCCAGCCGCCTAGCCGCACCGCCTGCAGAACGGCTGCGATCAACGACACCACACCCGCCCAGCCTCCGGCACCCAGCGCCCACAGCAGCAGCGCGATACCGGTGGCGATCGCCGCCGCCCAGTCGACCTTCACGTTGCGCCACTGCTTGACGCCACGTACCGCGTTGAAGATGAACATCGGGATCACGCGGCCGCCGACGATGGTCTCCAGCACCACCACCAGGCCGAGGGCCAGGTGCATGGCGGTCAGCGGATCGGCCTCGATCACGCCGAGCACGGCGAGGTGGAAGAACAGGTTCGCGAGCGCGAGCATCGCGGGCAGCGCACCGACGAAGTAGTTGCGCTTGCTCTTGGCCTTGATCAGCACCTTCAGCAGCATCCCCGCCGCGACCGGCAGGAAGGCCAGATCGACGATGGCCACCCAGGCTCCGCTGCCGAAGGCCATCGCCAGGCGCCCGGCGAGCCACACCGCGGCGAGCACCATGAGCGGCTTACCCGTCGGGGTGTCGAGCCCGGTCCAGTTGCGCCCTGCGGTGAACAGGAAGCCGATGATCACCGCCACGGCGAAGCCGAAGATCATCTCATGCGAATGCCACCAGATTCCCGGCATGGGCAGGTCGATCGCGCCGGAGTAGGCCACCGCCCAAACCGGCACCGCGATAGCTGCGAACAGTGCGGCGAGCAGGTAGAAGGGACGAAAGGCGAGCGCCCACAGCGAGAAGGTGTCGGGCGGAATGCGTTTGGTGGTGGGTTCGTCGAGGCGGATCAGCGCCATGTTCGGTTCTCTTTTCTGCTGAACGGGTTGAAGGCGGATGAAGCTGCGCACGGCCGCACACCTGCCCGGCCGGGAGGAATCAGTGGCTGGTGCCTTCCTCGCGCGTGATCTTGTTCCATACGTTGTACTTGCCCACAGGCTTTCTCATCGGCAGGCGCTTGACCTCCTCGAGGGTCCGCGCGTCATAGACGATCACCGCGCCCTCGTCCTCCCACAGGCTGGCGAGCGCATGGCGGCCATCGCGGGTGAACTCGACGTGGGCGAGCGTCTTGCCCGGCTCACCGGGGATCTCGTGCACCACCTCCAGCGTCTGCTTGTCGATGACCTGCAGGATGTGCTTGGCCTCCGCGCTCATCATCGAATCGACGAACGCATAGCGGCTGCTGGAGTGGCTGCGCAGGAAGAAGCCCGGGCCGCGGGTGGGGATGCGCTTCACCACCTCCCAGGTCTTCATGTCGATCACGGTGACCTCGCCCGCCTTGAGGTTGGTGCTCGCCATCACCGTGCGCGGCCTGGCGCCCGGGCCGGCGGCGGGGTCCTGCCATTCCCAGGTGATGCCCGAGCCCAGGTGCGGCATGCCGTCAAGCGGCAGATTGGCGATCTTCTTGCGCACGTCGAGGTTCACCACCTGGCCGACCCCCTCGCGCGAGGCCCCCATCAGCTCGGAATAGTCCTGGGTGAAGAAGAAATCGTCGAGCACCTCGGCGAGGATGGTGCGGCGCGGGTTGAGGTAACCGGGAATGAAGCTGCCTTCGCGCTGAGTGTAGTCGTGGATGTAGCTGACCGGGATGTCCTCGACCGCCTTGGTGTAGCTGATCTCCCACACCTCGCCGACGTCCTTGAGCGCGGCAATGAAGGACTGGCGCGGGGTGGCGTCGTACACCGCCGACACCCGCGAGCTCTTCTTGCCGTCGCGGTCCATCGCCGGGATGGTCTTGACCAGGTTCAGCTCGCCGTCGAGCAGCACCAGCGTGTTGGGGAGGTAGTTGGCCACCGCGACGTGGGTGCCGTCGGGCGACGCGGCGACGTTGCGGGTGTTGATGCCCGCACGCACCTCGGCCACGACCTTCAGGTTCCACAGGTCGAACTTGGTGATCCAGCCGTCGCGCGAGGCGAAGAACACGTAGCGCCCGTTGGCGGCGAACTTGGGCCCGCCATGCAGCGCGAAGCGCGACTGGAAGCGGTGGATCGGCTCGAGCCTGTCGCCGTCGAGCACGCTGACGTGGTGGTCGCCCGCCTCCACCACCAGGAAGAGGTTGAGCGGGTCGGCGTCGAACACCGGCTTGTCGGAAAGGTTCGCGGTGTCGACATGGACGACGCGCGAGGCGCGGATGTCCTCGTCGGTCCAGCGCGGCTCGGGCACCACCGGGGTGTAGATCCACTCGGTGAGCGCGGCGATCTCGTCCTTGCCCAGCTGCGCGGCGAAGCCGGCCATCTGGGTCGCGGGCCGGCCCTCGGCGATCACCTTGGCCGCCTCGCTCTTGCGCAGGCGGCCAAGGTTGTCGGGCAGCAACGCGGGACCCATCGCTCCGAGGCGATTGGGCGCATGGCAGGCCGCGCAATGCTGCGCGTAGAGCGCGGGTACGTCGATGGCAGCCGGCGACGCCGCTGCCCCGGACGCGGCCCGAGCGACGGCCTTGTCCGGCGAAGCGGCGGCAGGCAAGACGACCAGTGCACCGGCGAGTGCGAACAGGCCGGTCAGGGTCGAGGCGCGGATCTTCATGCGGAAACCTTGTCGATGCGGGTCCAGGGCGTCGTGACGACGCGCTCGGCGCCGTAGTCTGCCGGATTCACGCCGATCTCCTCGTCGTAGAGGTAGCAGGCCGGGTCCTCCGCCCACGGGTTGCCGGTGACCTGCTCCGCGCGAACGCGCGAGCTGCCGTTGCAGATCTCCAGGTACTTGCACGCGCCGCAGCGCCCCTCCAGCTTGCGCGGATGCTGCTTGAGGCCGGCGAGCAGAGGGTTCGACAGGTCGTTCCAGATCTCGCCGAAGGCGCGCTGGCGCACGTTGCCAAGCGGCACGTGCCACCACATGGTGTCCGGGTGCACGATGCCCAGGTTGTCGATGTTGGCGACGTTCACCCCGCTGGCGTTGCCGCCCCACTGGCGCAGCCTGGCCTCGATGTGGGCGGCCTTGTCGGGGAAGCGGCGCTGCACCCAGTGCAGCAGGAAGGGGCCGTCGGCATCGTTGTTGCCGGTGACGAAGTCCTTGTCGATGCCACGCCGGTGCAGGTCGAGACAGGTCTCGAAAAGCAGCTCCATGGCCTCGCGGGTGGTGCGGTGGCGGGCGTCGCCGGCGCGGTTCTTGTTGCCGCGCCCGGCGTAGTTCAGGTGCGAGAAGTAGAACTTGTCGATGGCCTCGTCCTCGACCAGCTTCAACAGCGCGGGCAGGTCGTGGGCGTTGCCCTCGGTCATCGTGTAGCGCACGCCGACCTTGATGCCGCGCTCGCGGCACAGGCGGATGCCGTGCATCGAGGCCTCGAAGGCGCCCTGCTTGCGGCGGAAGTGGTCGTGCGTGGCGCCGATGCCGTCGAGGCTGACGCCGACGTAGTCGAAGCCGATCTCGTCGATCGCATCAATGTTGGACTCGTCGATCAGGGTGCCGTTGGACGACAGGCCGACGTAGAAGCCCATACCCTTGGCGCGGCGGGCGATGTCGAAGATGTCGGGGCGCAGCAGCGGCTCGCCACCGGACAGGATCAGCACCGGCACGCGTGCGTCCTTGAGGTCGTCCATGACCTTGAAGACTTCCTGTGTGTTCAGCTCGCCGGGGAAATCCTTGTCCGCCGAGATCGAGTAGCAGTGCTCGCAGGTGAGGTTGCAGCGCCGGATCAGGTTCCAGATCACCACCGGACCTGGCGGGTTGCGGCGGGGGCCGGCAGGCGTGGGGTGGTCGAGCTCGCGGATGAATTGGGAGATGCGGAACATGGGAGCCTCCTGAATGCTGGCCATTTCACCCGAGGCGCCCGCGAATGAAAATGATGCGCGTCAAGGGTGCCCGGGGCGGGCGCTCGTGCCGGCCGGAAGAGTCGCTTGCCGGATCAGGCGCCGATGCGCAGGCCCGTCTTTTTCAGGATGCCGGACGAGAACAGCACGTCGCGGTTGCGGCAGGCACCAGGAAACTCCGCCGCGATCAGCGCGGCGATCTCTTCCACGCGCGCGAGCGCGGCCTCGTGGCTGGCGGCGTGCACCATCGCGAACAGGTTGTAGGGCCAGTCGGGCAGATGGCGCGGGCGGCGGTAGCAGTGGGTGACGAAGTCGAGCGCACCGACGCGCTCGCCGACCGCGTCGATCACTGCGGCGTCGATGTCCCACACGCTCATGCCATTGGCGGTGTAGCCGATGGCGTAGTGGTTGGGCACCGCGCCGATGCGGCGAATGCGGCCGTCGGCGAGCATGGCGGCGAGGCGCTCGCGCACGCGGCCCTCGGCCACGCCGAGCGTCTCGGCCAGCGCGGCGTAGGGGCGTGGAACCAGCGGCAGGCCGCCCTGGGTGGCGAGCACGAGGCGGCGGTCGAACTCCGCGAGGGCAGCTTCATCCATGCCGGCACCCGCGGCATCCTGCGCATCCGCCCGCGCGAGGGCTCCGTTCCCGGACATGCCTTGCACCATCAGGCCTCCAGCCTCATCTCGACGAAGTACTCGCGCTCCTTGGGGAACAGATGCACCACCAAGCCGGTAGCGGCCTCGATGCGGCGCGCGCAGTCGGCGATGCCCTCCGGCGTCTCGGTGGCGAGCACGAACCACATGTTGAGCGCGTGCTCGCGGCGGTAGTTGTGCGCGACCTCGGGGAAGGCATTGACCGCCTCCACCGCGCTCGTCCACTGCGCCTCGGGCACCGCGATCGCGGCCAGGCAGAAGGCGCCGCCCATGCGCTCGATCTGGTACATCGGCCCGAAACGGGTCAGCACGCGGTCGTCGAGCAGCGACTGCAGGCGCGCGATCACCTCGTCCTCCGCCAGGCCGAGCAGGACGCCGACCTCGGCAAAGGGGCGCTCGGAGAGCGGGAACTCGCCCTGGATGGCATTGATCAGGCGACGGTCGGTGTCGTCGGGCGCACGCTTCGCGGCCACGCCACGACGGCCGACCGACGCGGCCGGCTGGGCTTCAGACATGGGCGAGATCCTTGGCGTCGAGATAGCGCGCGCCGGTCTGCTTGAAACGCCGGCAACTGAACAGCACCGCGTGCGGATGGCGGTCGAGGCCGAGGCGCGCGGCGAGATCCGCCCGCGCGGCCAGCACCTCCTCGCGCGCGCTGCCGTGGATCATGCAGAACAGGTTGTACGGCCAGCCGGGCAGCACGCGGCGGCGGCGGTAGCACAGCGTGACCGCCGCCTCCTGCGCGAGCCGGCGACCAAGCCCGGAGACCTCGGCGTCGGGGACGTCCCACACGCACATGGCGTTCGCCTCGAGGCCGAGCTCATGGTGGCGCACGACCACGCCGAAGCGGCGGATCAAGCCCTCGTCCACCCAGCGCGCGATGCAGGCGATCACCTCGCCCTCGGTGAGGCCGACGCGCGCCGCCAGCGTGGCGAAGGGGCGCGCGTCCAGCACCAGGCCGCCCTGCAGCGCGCCGATCAGCTTGCGTTCGAGCGCAGGCAACGCGCAGCCGCCCTCGGCGTCGCCCCGTGCGATCGGCTCGTCGCTGCGCGCGTCGGCATGCGGTCGCCGCCCCTCCCCGCCCGCCTTGAGGTCGAAGCCCAGGTCGATGTGGAACTCTTCTTCCAGCGGCAGCACGATGACCGCACAGCCGGTGTCGCGCTCGATGCCGGCGACCACCTCTTCGAGTTGCGCACGCGAGGCCGCGGTGACCACGAACCAGAGGTTGTAGCGATGCTCGCGCTGGTAGTTGTGGTTGATCGCCGGCTCACGCGTGACGCGCGCGGCGACCTCCTCCAGGCGCTCCGGCGGCGCGGCCAGGGCCGCGAGTGCGCTCGCACCCAGGCGACGCGGGGCGAACACCGCGCCCACCCGGCTCACCAGGCCTTGCGCGCTCAGTTCGCGGTAGGCCGCGATGACGCCTTCCTCGGCGGCGCCTACCGCCTGCGCGATGCGTGCGAAAGGTCGCGGCTCGAGCGGGAAGTCACGCTGCCACTCGTTGAGCAGGCGGAAGCCGGTGGCGTCGAGCGCCGCGGGCAGGATGGCCTGGCGCGGCATCAGAAGCCCGTGCGCGCGGCGCGCGTGGTGAAGAAGATGCCGCTCGGGCTCGCCGACTCGAAGCCGCCGATCGGCTGCTTGCTGGCGGTGTCGTAGATCACGACCTTGTTGTCATCACGCGCCGACAGCCAGATCTCGTGGCCCTTGGAGAGGAACTCCATGTGCAGGATGCCGCGGCCCGGCTGCAGGGTGTCGGTAACCTTGCCGGTGACGGTGTCGATGACCTGCACCCAGCCGTTGTCGGGGAAGGCGAAGTTCACCCAGATCTCGCGCCCGTCCGGACGCGCCATCGCGAACACCGGCTGGCTCTTCACCTGGATGCGATCGACCTCCTGCCAGGTGGCGGTGTCGACCACCAGCACCTCGTGGCGACCGATGGCGGGCAGGTAGGCCCGATTGCCGGCGATCGACCAGCCGCGCAGGTGGGGCATCTTGAATACCGGCAGGGGCTGCTCGCCACGACCGTAGCCGGAGAGGATCTTGCGGCTGCCCTTGTCGAGGTTCCACAGGTCGATCAGGGCAAGGCCGTCCTCGCCGAACAGGCCGGCGATGTAGTACCGGCCATCGGGCGTGACCAGTGCATCGTAGGGCTGCTTGCCGCCGGCAAAACGCCGGGTCAGCGGATTCTTCGGGTCGGAGAAGTCGGTGATGCGAATCTCGCCCGCCTCGAACAGCGAATAGATGAAGCGCTTGCCCGAGAGGTCGGCGAGGCCCACCACCTTGGAGCGGGTGCCGTCGTCCGTGGTCGCAGGCACATCGGCGACGAGCTCGAGCGTGTCGGCGTCGAAGGCCTTGATGCCGCCCGGTTCGTAGTTCTGCACCACCACCAGGCTGCCGTCGTGCGAGATCGAGCCGCCGATCGCATTGCCCGCCTGGACCTTGCGGCCGACGATCCGGCGCGCCAGCAGATCGACCTTGGTCAGCCCGCCGTCGCGCCCGAACACGAAGGCGTAGCGGCCATCGCGCGAGAAAACCACCGAGGCGTGGGAGAGATCGCCCAGGCCATCCACGGTGGCCAGCACGCTGCGGCCAGTGGTCTCGATCACCTTGACCTTGCCGTCGGCACGCTCGATCACCACGCCGAGGTCGCCGGTGCCGCGCACGGCGACCGGCGGCACGCTCGAACAGGCCGACAGCAGCACGACCATGGCGGAGAGGACCACGCCCCATAGGGCGGGCGGTGCGAGACGAACTTCACGGCAAGACATGGGAGCTCCGGGAACTTGGGGTGGCGGAGGGCCACCGGGAAGACTGCCGTCCGCACTCGCCAACAGGGGCGTGGCACGGGGGCCGTACGACGGACGGCGATGGTTCAGTTGCGCGCGGGGGCCTGCGGCAGGCCGGCATCGGCGGGGAAACCGCGCATCAGCCAATACACGATCCACTCCGCCTCGGCTTCGGAGAGGATGGACTGGAAAGGCGGCATCGGCGTCCCCGGACGGCCACCGACGATGGTGGCCACAAGGCCCTCGGCCGGCTTGTCGGCAAGCGCCTCGGCGGTCAGTGCGGGGCCGAGCCCGCCCTTGAAGGTCAGGCCATGACAGGAACCGCAATCCTGGCGGACGATGTGGACCAGTTCGCGCGCACGCGCCGGAGCGGGCTCGACCGGGACGTGCCCGGAGGCTGCGGCATAGGCGGAGACGAGCGCTGCGCCGAGGAAGACGACGGCGTGGGCGAGGAGTGGCGGAATCTTCATGCTGGCATCCGACGGTAAGGCATCGGTGAAGAGCATGGGGCCTCGACCGGGTCGAAACCTTGACTCGCATCAACCTCGAAGGGCGAGGGGTCTTCGCCGCAGCCGCTGCATCCGCTCACGCGCCCTTTCCACCGCGACCGCCAGGGCCCACGAGCGAAATCCCTCGGCGAGCCACGCGCGGATCATTCGGCGACGATCACCACGCCAAGCATTTCCGGATGCGGTCCGCAGCGGTACTCGAAGCGCCCGGCTTCCGGGAAGGCGCGCGACCACTTCTCGCCGGGGAAAAAGCGCTCCGACTCCTCGTTGCGGCCGATCAGCAGCACCGAATGACTCACCCGCTTTTCGTTATTTACCCAGGTCACGGTGTCGCCACGCTTGATGCGCAACTCCATCGGCGAAAAGGCGTATTTCTCCACCACGACCTGATGTTCGGCGGCTTGCGCCGGAACGGCCGCGGAAAGCCCGATTGCGACCGCGAACAGACTTGCCGGAACGAGTCTGGCGTTCATGGAAATCTCCCGTTTCATGCCCACGCGACCACGCAGTCGCGATGGATCCACCGCAAAGGACAACGGCGGAAGCCCCGGGTTCGCCGGATGCTTCCGCCGTATCGAACACCGCCCAGGAGCACGGGCGGGGTCGGACCGGATTACTGCTTGGCCGCCTTGATGTGGCCGTCGGTGTCGAGGCCGAGCTTGTAGCCGAGCGAAACGTGGTGGAAACGACCGGCCGCGTTGTCGTCGTGGATCGCGAAGCCGAAGTTGTAGGCCTTGCCCGACTCGAGCTTCACGTCACCGTCACCCGCAGCGAGCTTGCGGGTGAACACCACCGACCAGTTGTCGCCGTCCTTCTTGCCTTCGGCGCTGACCAGGGCGTTGCCGCCCTCCATCACGCGCTTGTCGGCGACGTAGCCGTTGTAGCCCTTGTTCTCGCCGCTGCGCCACTGGTAGAGGTCGTAGAACTTGCCCTCGGCAACCGAGCCGCCCTTGACGTACTTGGTCTTGGCATCGTCCGCACCCGGCATGGTGCGCGAATCGGTATGGCAGGTCGCCCAGCAGCCCGCTTGATCGGCGAGTTCGACCTTGCCGCCCGACTCGAGCATGAACGCGATCTTGACCGGGTTCTTGTCATCCATCTTGGCGGCGCCCGAGGCGGCCGGCTGCTTCCAGGAGAAGCGGATGTAGAGGTTCTCGCCGTCGTGCGCAGCCTGCACCTTCACCGGAATGAAGGCGGCCTTGCCGGGGATCGGGCTAGGCTCGATCTTCTGGCCGCTGGACATCTTCTTGCCCATGTCGCCTGCCTCGTCGCTGTGGCAGTCGGCACAGGTCTCGCCCTTCTTGAGCGCACGCGCCCCCCCGTGCTCGGTGCCCTTCTGGATCCACTCCAGCGGCGACACGCCGGGGTAGAAGGCGGTGATGTCCTTGCCCTGCACCTTGCTCCAGTCGGGCGCGGCTGCGAGCGCGCTACCCGTACCGATAGCCAGGAGAGCACCGACGGCGCCGGCAATCAGGTTCTTCTTCATCGTCATATCCTCGCTGTGCTTGGGTTGGCCTGTGATCCACGAGGGATCTTACTCCTCGTCCGCGTCCGTCATGCCTTCCGGCTTGTGGTGGGCGATGCCCTTGTGGCAATCGATGCAGGTCATGTTGTCTTCTTTCGCCATCTCGTGCTGCTTGCGCGCACGCTGCTTCTGGGCCTCGGGATTCATGCTCTCGAAACTGTGGCAGTTGCGGCACTCGCGCGAGTCGGCCGCCTTCATCCGCTTCCACTCGTTGCGCGCCAGTTGCAGGCGCTTGGCCTCGAACTTCTCGCGCGTGTCGATGGTGCCGACCATCTTGCCCCACAGTTCCTTGGACGCCTGAACCTTGCGGATCATCTTGTGCGTCCAGTCTTTGGGCACGTGGCAGTCCGGGCAGGTCGCGCGCACGCCGGTCCGGTTGTTGTAGTGAATGGTTTCCTTGTACTCCATGTACACGTTGTCATACATCTCGTGGCACGAAATACAGAACTTCTCGGTGTTCGTGGCCTCCAGCGCGGTGTTGAAGCCGCCCCAGAACAACACGCCCACCATGAATCCAACAGCCAACAGGCCGCCCAGCGACTTACCGGAAGGACGGCGCAGGCGTGCCCACAGGCCGCCCGGATTTTCTTGTTTGGAGTTGTCGCTGTTTTGATCAGACATGGAACTCTTCCCCTCGATCCCCCGCGCCAGGGGCGCGGGGGTTTTTCAGAGCTTGACCGGAAGATCGATCAATAGACGTCGTGCATCGTGTTGTACACGTTGAACTTGCCGGTCGGCGTGACGATGGCCGGGTCGGTGATCACCTTCTTGACCTTCAGCGTCTTGTCGTCGTAGATCACGATCGCGGACTGGTCGGTCTTGCCGCCCCACAGCGAGATCCACACTTCGTCGCCTGCCTCGTTGTACTCCGGCTGCACGGCGCGGCGGATGGCCTTGCTCTCGGGCAGGCCCGAGTCCTTGGCGACGTTGAGCGCGACCGGCGCCTTCGACAGATCGTTCATGTCGAACACGTACACCGACTCGGCCACTTCACGCTCCGGGTTCATCGGCGCATCGGCCCAGAAGTGCTTCGACTTCGGGTGCGTCTTGACGAACAGGTTGCCGGCGCCCGGCATCTTCAGCTGTTCGACGACCTTCCAGTTGTGCTCCTTGTACTTGGCGAACTTGGGATCGTCGGAAGCGGTCGAGATCAGCGAGACCACGGCATCGCCGAGGTGACCCGTCGACCACACCGGACCGAACTTCGGATGGACGAAGTTGGCGCCACGCCCCGGGTGCGGGATCTTGGCGGTATCGACCAGCGCAGCCAGCTTGCCTTCCTTGGTGTCGACCGCGGCGACCTTGTTGGACGCGTTGGCGGCGACCATGAAGTAGCGCTTCGACATGTCCCAGCCGCCATCGTGCAGGAACTTGGCGGACTCGATCGCGATGCTCTTCAGGTTCTTGATGTCGGAGTAATCGACCAGCAGGATCTGGCCGGTTTCCTTGACGTTGACCACCCACTCCGGCTTCGTCATCGAGGCCACGATGGAGGCCACGCGCGGCTCGGGGTGATAGTCGCCATCGACGGTGTTGCCACGGGTCGACACGATCTTCATCGGCTCGAGCGTCTCGCCGTCCATGATCGAGTACTGGGGCGGCCAGTAGGTGCCACCGATCAGGTACTTGTCCTCGTAGCCCTTGAACTTGGAGGTATCGACCGAACGGGCATCCGAACCCAGGCGCACGGTGGCGACCGTGGTGGGCTCTTCGTAGAACATGTCGATGATGGTGGTCAGGCCGTCACGACCGACGGTGTAGACGTAGCGGCCCGAAGCCGACAGGCGGGAGATGTGCACCGCGTAGCCGGTATCGAGGATCTTCCAGATCTTGTGGGTGTCGCCGTCGACCAGCGCGAGCTTGCCCGCGTCGCGCAGCGTGATCGCGAACACGTTCTTCAGGTTGACCTTGTTCATCTGCTTGGTCGGACGGTCCTTGACGGGGACCAGCAGCTTCCAGCTGTCCTTCATGTCCTTGAGCGAGAACTCGGGCGGGATCGGAGGCGTGTTCTGGATGTAACGCGCCATCAGGTTGATCTCTTCCTTGGTCAGGATGTCATCGTAGTTGACCATGCCGCCTTCGGTGCCGTACGAGATGATCTTCTCGAGGCGCTCGGTGCCGAGCTTGAGGGTGCCGCCCTCCAGCTTGGTGCCGTCCGGAGCGGTCTTGGTCCAGTGCGGCTCGAGGTTCTTGCCGGTGGCGCCCTTGCGCAGCACGCCGTGGCAACCTGCGCAGCGCTCGAAGTAGATCTGCTTGCCTTTTTCCATCTCCTCGGCGGTCAGCTTGGGCGCTTCCTGGGCCCAGGCGCTGCTCATCGCGAGGGACAGCACCCCCATGGCAAACGCCGATCCGATCAAACCTTTCTTTTGCATAGCCCTCTCCTTACACGACACGGGATGTGAAACAACATTGCGACGGCAGTATGGTTTTTCCGGGGCAGGCCCATCCTTGATGTGAATTAATTTTCCACACCAGCGCCGAGGATAAAGTTCGGGGACGCCGGAACGACGTCGCCATGCGCACGCCCGCGGATTTCGCGGTGTCCTGGACAAGCGTTTTCCGGCCCCTGGCGGAACCGATTTTTCGCCGCAACGGATTTCCCGAGACCGTGCTGGAGCCCACATCATGCAGGCAGGAACCTTTCGATCGGATGCTTCGCCGGCCGGCGCGGCCAAGCCGCGCTCCCTTCGCGCCAGTCGCGCCGCCCTGCCGCCCCGCGGCACGCCCGAGGGCATCGGCGAGCGGCCGCGATCCACGCGTGCGCAGGGACATGGCAAGGTCCATCTGGTAGGCGCCGGCCCGGGCGACCCCGACCTTCTCACCGTGAAGGCGCTGCGCCTGATCACCGGCGCCGAAGTGGTCGTCTACGACCATCTCGTCGGCGAGGCGGTGGTGGCGCTGATCCCGCCCGCCGCGCGTCGCCTGTACGCGGGCAAGGAAGCCGGCAACCACGCCCTCGCCCAGCACGAGATCAACCGCCTGCTCGTCGAACTCGCACGCGAAGGGCACGACGTGGTGCGACTCAAGGGCGGCGATCCCTTCATCTTCGGGCGCGGCGGCGAAGAGATGCAGGCCCTGCTCGAGGCCGGCGTCGAGTGCGAGATCGTGCCCGGCATCACCGCCGCGGCGGGCGCGGCCTCGGCCACCGGAATCCCGCTCACCCACCGCGAGCACGCGCAGACCCTGGTGTTCGCCACCGGCCACCTCAAGGACGACACCGTCGACCTCGACTGGGCGGCGCTCGCCCGCCCGCGCCAGACCGTGGTGGTCTACATGGGCCTCGGCGCGCTCGAGATCATCTGTACGCAGATGATCTCCCACGGACTGGCGGCGGACACGCCGGCGGCGGTGATCCACGCCGCCACCACACCGCGGCAGTGCGGCGTGCATGCCACGCTCGCGACCCTGCCCGGGGCAGTGCGCGCGGCCGGCATCCGCGCGCCGGCGCTGATCATGATCGGCGAGGTGGTCGCACTCGACCCCGGCGCGCTGCTCGCAGCCGCGGCGACGGCGGGCTGAAACGGCCGCGCCCGGGTAAAATGGCGAATTCGACGCACCCCGGGGAGCAGCCATGGCAGGAGAAAACGAGTTCTTTCGTCCGATCCGGGAGATCGAGCAGCGCCGCGTGGTGAGCTGCAGCGCCGACGACGCGCTGGTCGATATCGTCGGCCGCATGCGCGAGATGAGCATCTCCTGCGTGGTCGTCGTCGACGGCGCGCACCCGACGGCGATCCTGACCGACCGCGACCTGCGCAACAAGGTGATCGCCGCTGGGCGCGACCCGGCGGGGCTCCGGGTGCGCGACGTGATGAGCGCGCCGGTGATCACCATCGGCGAGGACGACGTGCTCTACGAGGCGCTCTACCGCATGTCGCGCCACGGCATCCACCGCCTCGTCGTGGTCGACCGCAAGGGCGCACTCGCCGGCATCGTCACCGTCACCGACCTGCTGCGCCTGCAGGCGCACTCGCCCCACCAGCTCGTGCTCGACATCGAGAAGGCCGAATCGATCGACGCCCTGCGCGAGCTGCATCAGCGCATCCAGCAGCTGATCGTGCATCTCGCCGGCACCGGCATCGCGATCCGCGACACGGTGAAGCTGATCGCCAACCTCAACGACCAGGTCCTGATCCGCCTGATCGACCTGCTGCGCCGCGATCGCTACCCCGATCTCACCACCGACTTCGCCTTCGTGGTGATGGGCAGCGAAGGGCGCGGCGAACAGACGCTATCGACCGACCAGGACAACGCGATCATCTACGCCGACGCGGTGCAAGGCGAGGCGCTGGCACGCCTCGAAGCCTTCTCGGACGACCTCATCGACGCCCTGATCTCGATCGGGGTGCCGCCCTGCCCCGGCGGCATCATGGCGCGCAACCCCGCCTGGCGGCGCGGTCTGACGGCCTGGAAGCGCGAGCTCACGCAGTGGCTATCGACGCCGACGCCCGACAACGTGATGACCGGCAGCATGTTCATGGACCTGCGCCCGCTCTACGGTCGGCGGGAGCTCGCCGACACCCTGCGCGAACACGCGCTGCACTACATGAGCCACGAGCAGGGCTTCCTCGTGCGGATGGCGCAGAACATGGTCAACTTCGCCCCGCCGCTGGGCTGGTTCGGCCGCATCAAGGTGGAAAAATCCGGCGAGCGCCGCGGCGAGGTCGACCTCAAGAAGGCCGGCATCTTCGCCATCACCGACGGCATCAAGGCGCTGGCGATGGAGGCGCGCCGGCTCGACGGCAGCACCCACGACCGCATGGAGGCGCTGGTCGAGGCCGGCGTGCTCAAGGCCGAACAGGTCGCCGACCTGCGCGCGGCCTTCGACTTCCTGGTGCGGATGCGACTGCGCGGCCAGGTCGAAGCCTTGCGTGCCGGGCGCAAGCCGGGCAACTACATCGCCCTCGACCAGTTGAACGCGATGCAGCAGGGCGAGCTGCGCCTCGCCCTGGAGGGCGTCGCCAGCTTCCAGGCCTTCATCCAGCAGCACTTCAAGCTGCAGCTGCTGCGCAACTGAGCGGAGCGCGGCCGAGCCACCCACGGGAAGCGGACTCAATCCTCGATCAGCTGGCGATGCACCAGCACCGCCGTCGCGCGCGGCCGCACCGTCCGGCCGCGCGCCTCCAGATAGGCGCGCGTGAACGCGGCGCCGAAGAGCAGGATCAACGAGGAGTAATTCACCCACAGCAACAGCAGCACCAGCGAGCCCGCCGCCCCGTAAGTGGACGCGGTCGCGGTGGTCGACAGGTAGATCGCGATCAGCGCGCGCCCGAGCGCGAACAGCAGCGCGGTGACGAAGGCGCCCGGCAGCACGTCACGCCAGCCCAGCACCACCTCGGGCAGCACGCGGAAGATGGTGGCGAAGAGCAGCGTCACCACCAGCAGCGCGATCGCCCAGTCCAGCCCGATGACCAGCCCCACCGGCACCGGCAGCCAGTCCTGCGCGAAGGCGACGAGCGCGCGCACGAAGATGCTCAGCGACAGCGACACCAGCAGCACGAAGCCGATGCCGAGCACCACCGCGAGCGACAGGAGGCGCGTCTTGAGATGGATGAACACGCCGCTGCGCGTGGGCCGCGGCGCCACTCCCCAGATCGCGTTGAGCGATTCCTGCATCTGGGTGAATACCGTCGTCGCGCCGAACACGATGGCACCGACGCCGGCGATCGTGGGCAGCAGCCCGCTGTGCTGGATGCGGCTGTTGACCACCGCGGTCTGGATCGCAGCCGCCACCTCCGGCCCGATCGCCACCTCGAGCTGCTCGGCGATGCGGCCCTGAGCCGCACTCTCGCCGAGCACCAGGCCCACCAGGCTGACCGCGATGATCACCACCGGCGCCACCGAGAACACGGTGAAGAACGCCAGCGCAGCCGCATGTACGAAGACCTGGGCTTCCAGCCACAGCTTCACGGTGGTCCGGATCACGGCGGACCAGTATTGCAGGATCGACGGTCGGGCTTCGGTCATGGCCGCATGTTAGCGCCATTGCCCTGGAAGCCGCTTCCAGAACGCGCCCCTCAGCTCACTCCCACTCGATTGTCAATAGGATCGTGGAAGCCGTTGTGTAGCAAGGCTTTCGGCCTGATGCGGGTGGCTTGATACCGACAGCGATACCGACAAATTGCCGCGCCTCAGCGGGGTCACCTGGAAAGCTCCATCCAGTGTCATGTTGTCCCATCGTACCGGCATCGCCCTCGGCTCCCTCGAAACTGCCCTACTGAGGGTGGTTAAGCCCTTTCCAACGGGGAGCCCCCCCTCGAATGCTGAGGGCTAATGGTATCAGAGGCGGCCTTCGCCCCTCGCTTGACGGTATCAGCGACAGCGTCCTCAGAGGGGCTGACGGTATCAGAGCCGGAGTCGCCCCCGTACTTTGACGATATCAGCGGCTGAAGCGTCCCGGACACTCGTGGCTGATACCGTCAAGTGTGTCAAGTCGTGCCATAGAGCACCACGAAAGCCCACTTACGCGGCACGACAAGGGCGCCAACCCGAACACGGTTCGCGAACCGAACAGCTCGCCGCCCTCGACATCGACGCGCCCGACAGCTTGTTCGAGGCATCTTCCTCAACCAGTACTTCACGCGGGCAATCGGGAGGTCGAACACTTCACGGATCGGCCGCCCACCGTGCTGCCCAAGCCTCGGCACTGGTTTCCGAAGCAAAGTGAGAAGGCCTCTCCGTGTTGGCGGCGCCCGCCTTGGCCCGATCACCGCGGACTTCGGAGATCAGGCCTCATCCAACCACGCCATAGGCACAAGCTTGACGCCGTTGCGCCACTCGGGTAAGCCGACGACCCCGTCTATGTCGCCCCACACGTCGCGCGAGGCATGGTCGAGTACGATGAGCTGCAATCCGCCTTTGGCATCCAGAGCCACACGCCCCATCACCTCGAACGCCTGTCGAACGGCGTCCACGTCTTCGTCCCGCAGCTGGGGCTCCTCGACCTCCTCGACCTCCTCGTCTTCCGGCCGCGCCACGATGCGCTTCGGAAAGTACACTTGGCTCGGCTGGTCAAGCACGAGGAACGCAGGAACGGGCCCCCTGCGCTGCGACAGGAAGAACTGATGGAGCGCCAGCAGCACCGCCAGGTGATAGGAGAGCCAGTTGGAGCCACTGCCAATCTCAGACAGGTAGTCGTCACGCTCCGTGCCGCGCACCTTGATCGTCAGGTCGTTGATCTCCAGGGAGATTGGATCGTTCGGGCTCTCGACATCGAGGTGGGGCAGGAGCCGGCCCGCGTTGTTGCTGATGGCATGGAGGGCCCGGCGCTTGCGTGCTTCGACGTCCTGCTCGCGCAACTCGGCCTCCAACTGCCGCACCAGTTCCTTCAGGCGCACAACCTCGTCGACGAGTTCGCTGTCACTCCCCAGCCGCCGATGCAGGTCGAGGGCGGACTCGAGGTTGCCAACGAACCGCTCGGCCCGTTGCGCGGCAAACTGCCGCTGGCGCGCTTCGTCTGAGCGCCCCGCCAAGGCCCGCTTGCGGATCTGGACCGAGCGCAGCCGCTCCGTCGTCTGCCCGACCTCCTCGGTCACGCGCTGCAGTTCGCGGTCAAAGGCGGCCGGCACCTCCTTGTCGACGCCGGCTTCTGCCTCGACTTCCCGCAGGCGCTCCGACAGCACCGCCAACTTGCGCTTAGCCGAGTCCGTATGGCTGCCGCACATCGGGCAGTCCGCCCCGTCGTCGGTATGAGACACCAACCAGCTCGATAGCTGCAGGCGTCCCCGCTGCAGCGCGAGGGCATCCTGGTATTGGTCGACGCCGACGCGCATGCGGTTCATCTCACTGAGCCGATGGCGCAAGGTCGTTAGCTCACGCGACACCTCGCGCTCCTCGACCTCGAGGCCGCTGAGTTCGCGCAATGCATCCGAGATTGTCGATGTGCTCACCGACAGCGTGAGGTCCGTGCGCGCGACGACTTCTTCCAGTCGCTCGATCATCTGGCCACGCGAGAGCTCCTGCTCCGGCTTGGCGGCCAGCCCTAGCTCTTGGGCCTCGCTGAACTTCGCCCTCAAGTCGGCCAGCCAGCGCGCAGACACCTCCTGGGCGTCCTTGAGCTCCCGCTCCTTGCGACGCAGTTCCTGCCGGGCACGCCCGAGCTCGAACTGCTTTGCCATCAGCGTCGGCGTCACGGCCCCGAGTACATATGGAAAGATCTTCCGAAGCTTCTCCCTGTGTTCGTAAGTATTGGCCTTGAAGAACAGCACGTCCGGATTGGCGACGACGTTCTGCGGCTGGAACGTGAACGCCGCCAGATCGCGGAAGCTTGGGCGACCATCGAACCCCGTCGACTCTTCGCCGCCCGAGAAGTCGAGCTTGGACAGGCCCGCAAGTTCGTCGAGCAGCCGCTTCACGGCGTCGGCATTGGTGTTCTTGGCGATGCGGCGCGGAATGTCCAAGATCCGCTCCGCTTCCAGCAGGTACATGTCGTCGGTACTGCGCTGCGCTCCGGGCTCCCGCCGGGCCAGCAGCTTGTCGCCCTGCGCGGTCGCCACCACGACACCGAACCACTCGCAGTACTTACGGATGGTCTTGACCGGGATCGAGCATGTCCCCGCGCCCAGGCAGTAGTCGATGATGGGAATGACGGCGGACTTGCCGGTTCTCGACGCGCCGCTGATGATATTCACCTTGCCCAGTTGAAACTGGAGCCGACGCGGCTCGAAGTTCGGGTTGCGCGGCCAGAGCACAATTTCGCGAATCTGCAGATACATCAGAGCTTTACCTTCAGCGTTGTCGTCACCTCGTGCAGCGTCAAATGGCCGCACCACGCGCCGAGCTTTTCTGCATCGGCCAGGAGTTGCTTCACTTCATCCGGAAGACCGCGCGCCTTGGTGCGCGACAAGGGAATCACTTCGCCACCGTCGGACAGCTGGATCAGGTGCCCGGCCGCGGCCAGTTCGATCGATTGGAGGCTAAGCGCGCGCCAGCGGACCGCACGCTCGTGGATCTGGAGGAGCAGGTCCTGCTTCGAGACCTGCGAGTCCCCAAACTTCGCAGCGAACGCCCGAAGCCCCGAGCTGCGCCAAGTGCGCCGTAGGATCTCAGCAGTCGCCTGGTGCAACACAATGGGCAGCACAAGGAACAACAGCGGCAAGCGCGGAGGGTCACCGACGGGATGGGCTTCGACATAGCCGCAGCAAAAGCGCCAAAGAGCGGCGGCGCCGAGCGCTGGGTTCTGGATATTCTGTGCTTCACGTGCCAGCATCGTCACGCAGCCTTCTTGACCTTGAGCTGCTGCTCGTAGTCCGGGTGCCATCCGATCGACAAGTCATCGGCCAGCCGGTGAAAACACCCCGGAATGAAGTGGTCCGGCGGCTGCATGGCCTGGAGGTTGATGGTGAAGTCCATGCAATCCGAGTAAAGCGCCTGTCCCTGGATCTCACCAGGCTTGCTGCCATGCTCGATGCCACAAGTACGTCGCTTGTTCTTCCAACTGCGCTTCAGCGCGGCGTCCAGGTCATCGAACGACGACTCATCAACTTCGCCGCTAACGGCCCAGGCCGTGCGGTCGGCGGCGGCCATCAGATAGTCGCTCGCGGCCTCCAGCTTGTCCTCGAAGGGCATCCCGATGAGGTCCAATTGCTGAACAAATATCTTCGGCAATTGACCGCGCGACTCCTCCTCGCTCGGCGCCTTGGCGCGGCTCGGTAGTACGGTGTCCCGATCGATCTTGCGCAGGTAGGCGGCGTACCAGCCATAGAACGAGTCACGTGCGATGACGGCCGGCCGCCCGGCCTCCAGCAGTTCGTCCACCCGACGCTTCACGACGCCGCACATGTGGTCGGCGATATCGGCAATCTTGGTCGCGGAAACCGGATGGGTGCGGATCACAGCCTCGATGTCAGCCTGGGGACTTCCGCTCCCAAGGGTCAGCTGAAAATTGCAGATGATCCGCTCCAGGCAGGTCTGATCTGCATTGAATACGCGTTCCAGGTACGGAGCGATCTCGTCGGCCACTGCGCTTTTGAGCGCGAAGTCAGGTGGCTTTCCCCACAATGCGTCGCGCGCTTGCGCAATAGCGGCCCGCGCTTCCTCCAGCGTATGGGCATTGGCAAATGCCTCGACGAGTTGGCCGCCGACCGGACGGGAGACATAGATCTCGAAGACCGTCTTCTCCAAGTCGTCCTCGGAATCTACCCCCAACGTCGTCCAATTGGATAGCGTCTTCCACAGCGACTTGGCGCGATCGGCGACTGGATTGGCCGTCAGCGCACTCTTACTCTGGATCAGGCGCGTACCCTCGTCTGCGTGCTGCTGCGCCACATCATCAAGGAACTCCATACTGCAAAAGCTCCCGGCGGGCGCTTGCAAGAGGAGTTGCGTCATCCGCGTGTACTGGAGACCATAGCCCAATGCTTGGCCCGGCACCTCGGTTCTTCGATTTTTCGAGCGGGAGGATCCGCCGCGCTTCGATGTCACCATTCAGTTCGTCCTCAACTGATTCGAATATCATTTTATAATGAATGGCTTGTTGCGGCATATGGTTGAGTTGGCGCAGCGTCATGTGCCGGCCGAGCATCTTGCCCTCGTCCCCCTGTAGCGCAAAGTGGCCGCAGGATTCTGGCGAAACTGATCGAGCGATGCACCGATTTCGCTCAGGGAAACAGCCGGTCGCATTGCCCGCGGAATACGCACGAAAGACACGTCTTCCGAAACTGAGGCCGGCGCGGCAGGACACGATCTGCGAGAACGTCTTCGCGCCTTCTGACCAGGGCCACCACTTGCTCGTCGCTCATCAATTGGACGCGATGTACGATCGGCAAGCCGCGCCCAGTCGGCGCTTTCACCATTACATACGCGTAGGACGCTACGGCTTGGTGCGTCTGCCCCATCACCGCCACCCTCTGTGCGGATAACTGGATCACGTCCGACAGGGATGGCTGGTTAGCCCAGCGGGTTTTGAGTTCCACCAGCACGAGCAGACCCGATGGCATGCGGTATGCCCGATCAATTTTCGCCACTACCCCAATGGGCTTGGAAGTCCGGAACAGTCTTTCCAGGTAGACCAGCTCGGCATCCCGCAGCGCTGCCGGTCGTGAGGCTCGCTCAGCGAGTGCGGCATTGGTCTCTGCCGACTGCCGCCGCGCTATGGCCAGCGCGAGGCATACGACGACGATGGCACCAAGGATGCCCCATCCTAGCGCCGACACTTGCCTCCTCCGCGCAAGCCTGGCCACCATCGAAGGCACGCCGCCATCATGCCCAAGACCACGCGTACCGGAGCCTGCAAGGCAGGCCATCGGCGCAGGCATTTGCAGATGCCGGGCGCCAACCGGTAGTAGAACCAGATCAGGCGACGCCCCCAAACGTTCCGACGTAGCGCAACGTCCCGGAATTGGCGCAGCACCTGAGTCTGCCAAGCCTCGTCGCCGAACACGCAGGTGGCGATGAAGCAGCGCCCCTTCCGGGCGGCCTGTGCAGCAGCCGCCAGGCCTTCCCGATAGAAGCGTTCATGCTCGATCAGCCCGCGCTCCCGGGCGCGCTGCTGCCAGGCGGTGCGACGGCGGCCATGCCGATGTTCGAACATGACCAGCCGTTCGCAGCGGCCCATCTGGGCCAGGTCCGAAGCACTGACCATCCTGCCGTTGTCCGACCGGCGCGATCGCTTATCCATGGCCCGCCTCACCCGTCGATCGCTGGCGCGAAGATGTCGTTGGTGACCTCGCCACTGCCCTCCTGCGCGCTATTTGCCGAAGGCTGATGGGGTAAGTGGCCGGCGACAATTAACCTGACCGGTCGACGACAACTATCTTGGCCGGTTGGATCTGCAGCCGGGAAGGTCCGGAAGCGAGGGATAGAGTGCTCTTCTGACGACAGGCGTTGGGAGGCGCTCGGTGCCCGGCAAGAAGATCACGGACCAACAAGTGCGCAAATACAAGGAAGCAAGAAGGCAGGCGACGCAGCAGATCGCGGCGGCCCGGATGGGCATCAGTGTGCGCTCGGCACGGCGCATCGAGCAGGTTGACGGATTGCCGTCGCAGCGCGGACCGAGGACATGGCGGACGCGCGCCGATCCGCTGGCGGACGTCTGGGAGCAGGAGCTGGTGCCCTTGCTCGAGCGCGAACCCGGGCTGCAGGGCCGCACGCTGCTCGAGGAGTTGCAGCGCCGTCACGGTGAGGTGTTCGGCGATGGGGTGCTGCGCACCCTGCAGCGGCGGATCCGCATGTGGCGCGCCGAGCACGGACACGAGAAGGAGGTGTTCTTCTCGCAAGCCAATCCACCGGGCCGTTTGGCGCTGTCGGACTTCACCGTGTGTGACGAACTCAGGATCACGGTGGGCGGCGAACACTTCGCGCATCGCCTGTACCAGTTCGCGTTGGCCTACTCGGGCTGGCGCCATGCCGAGCTCGTGTGCGGCGGCGAGAGCTTCGCCGCCCTGGCGCAGGGTCTGCAGAATGCCCTATGGGCCCTGGGTGGGGTGCCCGAAGAGCACCGCACCGACAGTCTGTCGGCCGCGTTCAACAATCTGGCCGAAGCGGAAACGCTCACCCGCCGTTACGAAGATCTGTGCCGGCACTATGGTATGCGTCCGAGCCGGAACAATCGCGGGCAGTCGCACGAGAACGGCGCCATCGAATCGCGCCAGGGCAGCCTGAAGGGCGCGCTCGAGCAGGCGCTGCTGCTGCGTGGGCACCGCGAGTTCGCCACCACAGCCGACTATCAGCGGTTCGTCGCAGAGGTCGTCGCCCGGCTGAACCGGCGCATCCAGACGCGGCTGTCCGAGGAGCGCAGCCAGCTCGCCGCGCTACCGGTGCGCCGGACCAGCGAGTACGAGGAGATCGAAGCACGCGTGACCAAGTTCAGCACCGTCAGCATCCGTCGCGTGCTCTATAGCGTGCCCTCGCGCCTGATCGGCCATCGGCTCCAGTTTCGCCTCTACCCCGAGCGCCTCGAAGGCTGGCTGGGCGGGGTGTGCGTGTTCGAGAGCGTGCGCGGGACGGTGCCGGCGGGCAAGCAGCGCGGCAAGCAGGTCGATTACCGGCACCTGCTACCCGCGCTCAAGCGCAAACCCGGCGCCTTTGCCCGTTGGGCGCTACGCGATGACATGTTCCCCCGCGCCGAGTACCGGCAAACCTGGGAGCGCCTGATCGAGACCGTGCCCGAGCGTCAGGCCTGCAAGCTCATGGTGGGACTGCTCGATCTGGCCGCACGCGGCGCGTGCGAGGTCCAGCTCGCACAGATCCTCGGGGGGTTACTGCAGGCGGGCACCTTGCCCGATCTCGAGGGGCTGGAGGCGCGCTTCGCGCCCCGACAGACACCCCTGCCGGCGGTCACCGTGTCGTTGCCCGCGCTGTCGGTCTACGACGGGCTGTACGAGGTGGCGGTATGAGCGCCATCGAGACGGCAACGCTGCCCATGATGCTCACCGAGCTGCGACTGCCCACTATCAAGCGGCTGTGGCCAGCGCTGGCCGAGCAGTCGAACCGCGAGGGCTGGCCGGCCGAGCGGTTTCTGGCCGCCCTGTGCGAGCACGAAATGCATGAGCGCGAGACCCGCCGCATCGACCGCCACCGCGCCGAGTCCGCCTTGCCACCGGACAAGCGCCTGTCGGCCTTCGACTTCGCGGCCGTGCCGACAGTCTCCAAGGCGCACGTCACCGCGCTGGCCGAGGGCGACAGCTGGCTCGAACAAGGCGCGAACATCCTGCTCTTCGGGCCGCCGGGTGTCGGCAAGACGCAGGTATCTATAGCGGTACGGGGTTGATGCCGAGAGGCAAGTCGATAAGGGTTCGGGTTTGCGAGGCGCCTTGACGAAGTGATCGCGGATCAGCCTCGTCCCTCAGTGGCAACGGGATGATGCCGAGGGGCAAGAGTATGAGGTCCGGAGCAAGCCGAGTCGCTGGGCATCGACCCCGCCTTGCTGCTTGCGTACTCTCGCCTGCGGGCATCGGTCATGCCGTCAATCAAGAACGTGGGAGAGCCTCGCGAGTTCGTCCCGACGATGTGAAGCCGAGCGTTGCGTGGCCGAGCTGGCGCAGGCAAGAGTAACGAGATAGTGGCGCAACAGGCGGCCACGAATCAAACACCTGGGAGTGCTGCCCAGCATCGAGCCCGAGCAACCTGATAGGGAGGAAGCGATGCAACGACGCACCGTGGGAATCGACTTGGCGATCAGTGCCGTCCAAGTCGCTCAGATCTTCGACGACGGAGTGCCGGTGGGTAAGCCATTGAGATTCCGGCTGACTGCTAATGACCTCAAGCAGTTTGTTGATGCCGTCGTGCGCGATGTTCCACCCGGCGTGCCGATCCTCGCCGTCATGGAGCCCACGGGGATGGCATGGTTTCCTGTCGCTTCGTGGCTTGAGGGCGCGGGGGTCAGGGCCATTCGTGTCAAAGGGCAACGAGTCAAGGCCCTTCGCCAGTACCTGAGCGAGCATGCGAAGACCGATTTGGCCGACGCTCACGTACTGGGCGCGCTGCCCGGCTTCGGGAGCCGATCGTTGGATCCCGTGCATATCCCATCGCCTCAGCACCACGCGCTCCAGCGCCTGACCAAGCAACGTCACCGTTACCAGGAGCTCATCTGCTCGTCGCGGCGCCGAATCCTCGATCTGATCCGCTGGGCATGCCCCGAACTCGAGCCGGTTCTGCCCGACACGACCACGCGATTGACTCTGGCACTTCTGGCTGACTTCTTCGATCCGCACCGCGTGCTCAAGACGCGCCGGGATACATTGGCGCGCTTCATCGCCGACAACGCTTCCGGCAATCACCCACATAGTGGTCCCTTTGTTGACGAACTTGTGGAGTCTCTGAAGGAAACGGCGCGCGGGACGATCGCCTTGCATGCTGACCGACTCGACTTCCAGGCACTCCAGTTCGAGGTTCGCCAGGAAGTGGAGATGGTCCGGCTGCTAAGCCAGAACATTGCCGAATTGGAGAAGCGAAGTGAGCTTCTCTACGAACAGGTCCATCCATCGAATGCCTTGCGTTCAATCCCGGGCATCGGCGTAACGTTGGCGCCGTTGCTGGCCGGCGTGATCGCCCGCACCGAGCGGTTCCGCAATGAGCGGCAGATTCGAGGGTTCTGCGGACTGTTCCCGAAGAAGAATTCCTCTGGCGGAATCGAACGTCCCGGACAGCGGATCACAAAGAGCGGCAGCGACCGTATCAAGCGTGCGCTGTATCTGGCCGCAGACATCGCCCGCAAAATTGATCCCGACTTGGCCGCTGTGTACTGGCGGTTGATGGTCAAGAAGGGCCATCACCACAAGCAGGCGATTTGCGCTGTCGCAACGCGGCTCGTCAACCGGATCTACAAGATAATGAAAACCGGCCAGCGCTACATCCTTCGTGCGCCGGATGGGCGGGAAGTAAGCGTTGCCGAGGCAAAACAGATCGTCCGTGACCAATTCAGTGTTCCGGAGGAAATTCGCAGAGCTCGACGTCGCCAAGCTGAAATCACTCCTTCGCCCGCTTGACAGTCGGTACGAGATCACCTGATCGCCAGCATCGGCCACGCCCTCATCGAACGCGGCTACCGCGTGCTCTTCACCCGCACGAGCGATCTGGTGCAGCGCCTGCAGGCCGCCCGGCGCGATCTGCGCTTGCCGGCCGAGTTGGCCAAGCTCGACCGCTTCGACCTGCTGATCTGCGACGACTTCAGCTACGTTCGCCGCGACCAGGGCGAGACCTCGGTGCTCTTCGAGCTCATCGCCGAACGCTACGAGCGCAAGAGCCTGGCCATCACTGCGAATCAGCCGTTCTCGGAGTGGGGCCACGTCTTTGCCGAACCGGCGATGACGCTGGCTACCGTCGACCGGCTCGTGCATCACGCCACGATCTTCGAGATGAACGTGGAGAGCTTCCGCCGCCGCGTTGCTCAGAAGGGGCTCGCCCCTTCTGAGCAACGCAACCCCAACACCTCAAAGCCGAAAGGCTGAACCCCTCATGCCTCGCTTCCACCGGCCAGAATAATTGACGTCGACCGGCCAAGGTAATTGACGCCGGGCAGGTAAGCCATGCCCGATCCCAGCGAACACGCCGCTCTGCGCCAGCAGGCCGTCGTAGGCCAGCACGCGCAGACGGTTGACCCGCTTGGTGCCCTTGTGAAACCGGATCAGGTCGTCGTACAGGCGCGGATGGTCGGCCCGCGCCAGTTCAAAGACGAGACGTATGGGTTTGGAGTCCTTCAGGATGTCGGTGCTCATTCGAGGTCTCCCGATCCTCCCTGACCCCGCGCCTTTCCGTTCGCAACCATCACGCTACGCGCATGGTTCTGCCCCGCCAATTGAAAGCCCCGCACATTGGCGAACATCGGTTCCTTCACTTCATGGATGCGATGCTTGGGGAACGCCGCCTTCACTGCCTTCCTGAACAGGAAGGCCCCGCCGCCGACCAGGATGATGTTCTGCAGGCTGTGGGGCGCCTCGATCCACTCCTTCATCGTCGAGACCGCCTGCTCGGCGACCGTTTCGGCCAGCGGCAGCAGGCGCTTCATGTCGTAGGGCTTCTGGAAGATCACCGGTTGCTTGCCGGTGCGAAGCGCCAGGTCGATGGCGTCGTAGTCGCGGTAAGGCGAGCCGATATCCTTGCTGATCTCGGCCGCCAGAAGGCGCAGCACGTCGGACATGCCGCGGTTGAACGAGTGGCTCTGCTTCTGGACGAGCCGCATGCCCCGGGCCACCAGCCAGTCGAAGGTGCGCGAGCCCGGATCGATGATCAGGCTCTGCTCGTGGCCGATGACCGCCATCTTCTGGTGCTCGGAGGCGTAATGCACCAGCGCCCCCTGCGGCTGGGCCACGACCAGGGCCTTGCCCACCGTCACCGCCTTGCCGCCGCCGATGTCGTGGCGACCGGTCATGGCCTTCTCTAGTGCCACCTTCTTGACGGCGAAGAGCGCCACCGGCAAGCCGACCACCAGCAAGTCGATGCGGCTCAGCTTCATCATGGAGAGCGCCCCCCGCAGCAGCGCCAGGTACTCGGGCGTCTCGGTGTACTCGTCGTGCAACTGCTTGGCACGGAAGGTGTCGGCGGCGAGGCTCACGTCCGGCCCGACCTCGTAGAACAGCGGGCCGATGGGGATGCACACCGTCGTCTTGCGCTCGCTCGCCGGCCACGACGGCGAGTCGTCGCTCGACGGATAGGCCACCGACGGGAAACTGGCGCAGCGGATGTCCGTACCGGCTGCGGCCGTGACGAACTTGGTGTTGCCCGATCCGACATCCACCGCTCTGACGATCAATTCCATGGCAAGGCTCCGAGGTAGGGTTGAGGTCGATCAGCATCGACAGGGCGACCTGATCCCGCCACACGGAATCCCCACTCAATGAGCCCGATTTCGACATCGGGGCCGGCCCGCTGTCAGCGAACCGACGATGCACAGACGTTTCGCTGACACCTGAAAGCGCCATCGCCCGGCGGGGCTGCGTGTGTGTCACTACGCTCTCATTCGAACCACGGATATCAACCCCGTGTGCTGAACGGGCTGCGGGTGCCCGCCAGCGCTGGACGGGTCCCGGACGGCCCCAGAGGCCAAAGATTTGCTCGTCAAGGGCAGGCCGCGCCAGGTTGTCGTCTTCACCCGAAAAATAAGGTTCATCGCGCCTTTCCGGGGAAGGCGGCCTTGATCTTCAGGAAGAAATAGGGTGAATCGCGGAATCCGTAGGCCATGCGCTTGATGACCTTGATGCGGTTGTTGACGCCCTCCAGGACGCTGGTATTCAGGGGGAAGATGGCTGAGGCGAGGATGCCACGCAGGTACTTTCGGAGTCGCTTGGCAAAGGCGATCGCCGCAGCGATTCCGCTTTCGATCGCCAGGCGATACCACTCTTTCCATCTTCGCGCGCCTTCTCGGACGGATGGAGCAAACCAGATTTCCTTGATGGCCGTCTTCAGGAGATAGACGGTGGCCAGCGGTGCGTTGGCCGCCAGCAACTCCTCGAGCTTCACCGCCTGCTCGTTGCCCAGATTGTCGCGGTTGCGCAGCAGCAACCAGCGAGAACGCTTGACGACCTGACGTTGTGTGGGCGCACTGCGCAAGGCGTTGGCCTGATCGACGCGCACCCGGTCGACAACCTCCCGACCAAAGCGGGCCACGACGTGAAACAGGTCATAGACGACTTCGGCGTTCGGGCAATGGGCGCGCACCTCCAGATCGAAAGCGGTGTTCATGTCCATTGCGACCGCCTCAATGTGCTGACAGCCCTCTTTGCCCAGCAATTCGAAGAATGGCCGGATCGCCTCGCGACTATTGCCTTCGCCAACCCACAGCACACGCATACGCTCAGCATCCATGATCACCGTCGCGTAGCGGTGCCCCTTGTGCAGGGCGAATTCATCCATCACCAACCGACGCACCCCCTGCGCATCGAAAGCACCGTACCGGGCTTGCAGACGCCGATGGTCGATGCGTTTGATGGTGTGCCAGTGCAAGCCCGTGAGTTGGGCAACGTGGGCGATCGGCAGGATCTGCACCAGCGCTTCGACCCAGGCGCGCAATCGGTGCGTGATGCGCTCACCCGTGTCGAGCCAGCTCAGGCGTTCGGCCACACGTGCCCCACACTGATAACAGTCGAGCCGGCGAATGGGTACATCCAGCCAGACGCGTCGATCAAACCAATCTCGATCGCGCACCAGTCGTCGCCGGCGCTCGTGGAGCAGGACACAGTCACTGCCGCAGCGACCACATCGGGGCCGGTGAGAAGGGTCTTCAGAGAGGGACAGAAGCAGCGAACCGTCGGCTCGCTCCTGGGATGAATCGACGACGTGGCCTTCCCAGAAGACCACGCCCAACATAGCATCGCGCATGACGGGGAAGAGGAAGGGGATCGGTTTGTTTGGCGACTGCCAATCTACCAACCTCCGAACCGTCAACCACTACTTCCCCCGGATCGCGCGAAGAACCAAAAATAAGCGACCCTCAGACCCCGATTTCAAGTGCCACCCGCAAGCCCCCCGGAAATCGATGGGCGTGCGGTCGTCGGCCGTTGACGTCCTCGAGGGGGAGGAGTCAACTGGAGGCTCCCGTGGCCTCCTGGCCAGCTCCATCGCGGAGCAAAAGGCGTTGCGGTCGTTACCCGCCCTTCAAGAGCCCCGACCTGTCGAGTCGGGGCAGCTGTGGCCTTCAAGGCCTCGCCCCCGAGGAAGTTCACTTCGTAGTGCCTGCACCGGCTTGCCAGCTTTGTCAGCTGGGCGTTCCCTCGAGGACGCGCCGATGTCTTGAGCAAATAGTCCGGACGGCACCCGATGCCGTCCCGCTGTTCCCGTCATCCTTCGAGCCTGCGCATCCTGCGCCGCACACGGCCGTGCTTGCCCCTGATGGGCTCCCCGTGTGTCTTCGCTCGTCAACCTGGCACCGCCCTGGACTTTCGGTCAGGGGCGGACCCATGCAGGTGGATGACCTTACGAATCGAGGACTGATCCACCGATAGCACCCGGCTCGACCGGCGTGCCGATGTCGTGCCATGCCCCAGAGGCGCGGCGGCATCCCCAAGCCCGCGAGCGCAGAAATGCGTGAGTGGGACGGATCACCGTTTCATTTTTAAGACCGACCGAGCCGATGCCTGTGCTTGCACGTGGCCATCGGCAAATCCTTGGGTAGGTGCAGCGCTGTCCGTGGTCACGCGCTGCACCGAACTACTGCAACCACGGGCGGGCCAGACGCCGGAATCCGTCTCGCCCGCCATGCCGGATTCCATCCATTGTCGTGCTGTGCGCCGCCGGGACGGCCGCACGGCGTTCATTCGAAGGAAATGCCATGTCCACTGCCAATCCCACACCATCCACCCATCGCCGCGTTCAAGGCACTGCCGGGCTGGGCCGGGCCGCGCCGCTGCAGCCCGCGCGCGACCAGGCCCAGGCCAATCTGCCGCCTGCGGCCATCCTCGCTCGCTACAAGCCCGGCAAGGCCGACCCCACGAAGGTGCTCGAGGTGCTGCTTGGGCTCTTCAACAGCCTGCACACCTCGCTCGACAAGACGGTCTCGCACAAGACCCGGCAGGAGCGCGCCGACTTCCTGCGCCGCTTCTTCCGCGATCTCAAAACGAAGGCTGGATTCAAGACACTGCCCGATCCACGCAACCTCGGCGAACGGCACATCCGGGCAATGGTGAAGATCTGGCAGGCGGAAAAGCTCACGCCAGCCACCATCCAGACCTACCTTAGCTTCCTGCGCGGCCTGGCGATGTGGCTGGGCAAGCCCGGCTTCATCCACAAACCGGCCGATTACGGGCTGAGTACCGAGGAATACCAGCGGCACGAATATGCGCAGCGCGACAAGAGCTGGTCGGGCCAAGGTGTCGACATCGATGCGCTGGTCGAGCAGGTCTGCGCCTACGACCGCTACGTCGGCGCCTCGCTGCGGCTGATCCACGCCTTCGGGTTGCGGCGCAAGGAATCGGTGATGATCCGGCCGCACCGTTGTGTCGTGCCCTTTGAGGCCACTGGTCTGTCGCCTGACGAACGGCGGGCGGACCACTACCTGCGGATCAAGGAGGGCAGCAAGGGGGGACGGTTACGGTTCGTGGCGCTGGACAGTGCGGCCGGCATGGCCGCCCTCGACTACGCCCGTGCCGTGGCCGAAGGTGAGGACGCGCACCTGGGCGATCCTCGGCATGACTTGAAGCGCAACCTGCGTCGTTTTGACTATGTGATGGAAAAATTCGGCATCACGTCGAGCGAGCGCGGGATCACCGCCCATGGGCTGCGCCACGAAGCGTTGATCCGGCGCTTTGGCGATGAAACCGGTGGCGAGGCCCCGCCGGTGCGCGGTGGAGGCCCCCTCCCCCCTGGTCTGGACCACGCTGCGCGTCAGGCCGTCGCCGAAATGGCGGGTCACGGGAGGATCAGGGCTTCCTGCGCCTACTTGGGTAGCCCTAGAACGTCAGGGACGCGGTTCGTTGCCTCCGTCGGCTCCAAACCCGAGTCGAATCGCAACGGCAGCGGCAGGGCAAGCGTGCCGGAGTGAGAGGTTTGACCAGGTTGGCTGGGCGGCCTTATGTCGCCCAGCATGGCCGTCGGCGGGCGTCCTGCGCCACCGGGACAGACTCGTCGGGCGCTATGCTCGCCACTACCAGCGCATTATTGGATCACCCGTGGGCCGACTTTGAGCGAGTTGCCGGCCGTGTGCAGGCCCCCTACCTTACACGCAACGCGACTATCGGATCAGAGGTTCAAAGACCCAGTGGAGCTTTCGCCGTGTCCGCCAGTCAGCGCGCAAACCCGGTATAAATCAAAATCGGCTAGCGGTTCCTGGCGCGCCGCGATATGCTTTTGTCAACATCCTGTGCCCATAGTGGACTTTCGATCAGTCGCGCTGCGAAGGGAGCCGACCAATGCCTGACACGCCCGAGCAAGCCTATGAGTCCATCTTGGGAAAATGCCGTCCTTTAGACGGCCCTGAGAGACAGCCCGGCACCTTCGAAATAGGTCTGGTGCTCGCCGGGGCGGTCTCGGCTGGTGCCTACACGGCCGGCGTCCTCGACTTCCTCATTGAAGCGCTCGAAGCCTGGTATGCCGACAAGCAAGACGGTAAAGACGTGCCGCGGCACGAGATCAAGATCCGCGTGATCGCCGGTGCGTCCGCCGGCGCAATCACCGGCGCCATTACGGCCACCGCCCTGCGCTACCAGTTTCCTCATTGCCGGGCCAGCAGCATCCCCACCGTACCCGGTCCCACTAATCCACTTTTCGATGCCTGGGTCGAGGACATCGATATCCGCCAACTCCTGACGCAGAATGATCTCGCCGACGGGGCAGCGCCCCAAAGTTTACTGGATTCGACTTGTCTGAGTAGGATTGCCGCCAAGGCGATCGATTATGCGGCTGCACCCTTCACCCCGCGCCCATACCTTGCAGATCCGCTCAAACTGATCTTTACGGTCACCAACCTGCGTGGCGTGCCATACTCGATCACCATGAAGGGTAACGCCGCGGACGGTCACTGCATGACGGCTCACGCGGATTGGCTCCGCTTCGCGGTCGTCGGTCTGAACGGGGGATCCTCCTCTAATCCCGCCCTCTGCCCGGACGATATCCTGCTGACCTATCCAAACAGCTGGGCCCTCCAGGCTTGGCAGGACCTGGGCCATGCGGCACTTGCCTCTGGCGCGTTTCCCTTCGGCCTGCAGCCGCGGATGATCATCCGGCCGATCGCCGACTACCATTATCGCTACACCATCGTGCCTGGCGATGCCGGGAAGCCGCCGTCCGTCGCCCCCCTTGCCCCCTGTTGGCCGGCAACAGTGCCAGGGCCCGATTACGGCGCACTGCACGTCGATGGCGGTGCCATGAACAACGAACCCCTCGAACTCGCGAGGCGCGAACTGGCTGGACCGCGCGGTCGGAATCCCAGGGAGGGCGATGCGGCCCATAGAGCCGTCGTCATGGTTGATCCCTTTCCCGACCCTGCCGAACTCGGCCCCAACCACCCCACCGATCTGGTCGGTACGGCGGCCAGCCTTTTCGTTGCCTGGAAGGAACAGGCCCGCTTCACGCCCGAAGAGATCGCCCTCGCTCAGGACGAAAGCATTTTTAGCCGATTTCTCATCAGCCCTAGCCGCGGCAACGGAAGCACACTGAGCGGCGGATTTGCGCTTGCCAGTGGCGCTCTGGCCCGACTTTGACACCAGCGAGTAACACGCCCCGTCGCAAGGCGCACGGCGCATGGCCTCCGGCCGAGCGCCGGAAACGGCCGTGTATCTATGTGGGGATAGGTGTCAGTCGAGCCTGAGGACAGC